>OGWR01001184.1_pt1 | contig 21672 bp, 18 predicted proteins | sample 1576061 | NCBI WGS metagenome assembly OGWR01 (sample SAMEA3541511, study PRJEB24748) | human gut metagenome | biome: human gut; feature: human-associated habitat; material: faeces | place: China | collected 2012 | reverse complement strand
CGCAAACGTGCGAGATCTTTGTTTATGATCGGTGGAGATCAGGATGATCTGATGCAGGAGGGGATGATTGGTCTATTTAAGGCGATTCAGGACTATGACAGCTCTAAAGAGGCAGTCTTTTCGACATTTGCGGAGCTCTGTATCAGCAGACAGCTTTATTCGGCTGTAAAATCCTCAAACCGCAAGAAAAACATTCCGTTGAATACATATGTTTCTATTTATTCACCGGCATATTCAGAGCAGGACGGAGCAGAGGATGGAAGTTTTATGGTGGATCATTCTCTGGAGGCGGCAGAGCTCAGCCCGGAGGAAATATTGATCGATCGGGAAAACGTCCGCAATCTCCGCGAACAGATAGAAACAGCACTAAGTCCATTGGAAAAAAAGGTTTTTGATCTTTATATGGATGGGATGACTTATCAGGAGATCGCAAGGCAGATGAAGAAGGAGCCCAAGTCCATTGATAACGCCCTGCAGCGGATCAAAACGAAAGTAAATAAGGCATTAAAGAAATAGCCGGGCACAGATAAAGAGTAGATAAAGCGTTAAAGAAAAGCCCGGCATAGATAAAGAGTAAATAAAGCAATAAAATAGCCGGGCACAGGTATATGATGAATCACGGGCGACGGTAGAAGCAGAGAGATCAACAACTGTGATTGGACGGGATTTCCTCCTCATCAAAACTGGTATCCAGCAGATTTCCTAATAAAATGATTTCTTCATCAGTAATACAGGAGAGCAGAAGCTGGTCTAGCCGGTAGGAAGGATTGATCCCGCGCATACCGCAAGTGGTCAGAATGGTATTGGAAAGAGTGACAAAGCCGTCTATGGCATCCTCTTTGCGGTATCCGGTCAGATTCTGCTGTGTTTCGGAATCATATTTTACAGAATATATGTATTGAATCAGAAGAAGGAGATCGGAACGCTGGATGTTTCGGACTCGGGTCTTCTGTTTTTTTAATTCCTTTGTGATAGTTTTGCGGGCATCCTTTACGGAGAGAGATTTTTGATCCGGATAGTTTCCGTTCAGGAGACGGTAGATCCAGCCGGGACATGGCTTTTCAGGGTCAGACAGTTCCAATGCAGCCCTTGCGCGTTGATAGAGCATCTGACGTTCTTTTTGGACGGACATGGATAAAAGCTCGGAAATATATTTGGAATTTTCCCATTGCATTTCCTCACCGAGAAAATCGGATAACTGCGCAAACATTTCGTGATTCCAGGTGGCGGAGTCTTTTTTATTATTGTGATAAATCTGGTTTAACAGATCGGAAATACGCGCTTTTGGAGCATAGGCGATCACATAAAGATTTTGAATCTCCTTCAGGTCTTCCGGGGACGCAGAAGGAGATTTGCGTCGCTGCATGTTTTTGAGATAACGGCGGATCCGTTCCTTTTCCGTATTCATATGGGAGAGGCTGTTTGCATTTGAGGTTTTCCAGTCTTCATAATCGGTACGCGTCAAAAGCATCTGCAATTCGCCCAGACATTCTTTTTGATAATATTGAAATGCTTCATTGAGCAGGTGAATATAATAGCTGTAGACAGTCATACTATAGCCCTTAAATAGCTCTGCACTTTGACACATCCACAGAAGAAATTCCTGCTGCGGCAAAGATTTTTTCTTTTTATAGGTTTTTTTGAGCAGGTCTGTCTGTGCCGTTTGCAGGGGGCGCAGTTCCTGATCGGTATGTGTTTCAAAGAAATGAACCATAAATTCAAAGTTGTCATAACCAAGCTGATTTTCCAGACAGTACATACAGATCATTTCTTCGTAATCGTTTACCTGCAGATCCCATTGGGAAAGATAATGAAGCAGGTAATCCTGCGTTTCTTCAAGAGAGAAGTGGAGAAAAAGAGCACAGGAAAGAAGCTGCCGGCGGGAAGGAACGGCAAATCCACCGATGCCAAACCAGCGTTGGATCGTCTGGCGGGAAGCAACTTTAAATGATTTGATCTGTTTGTAAAAGTTTAAATAAGCAGTGTGGCGTATTTCGTCCTTTGTATCAGACGGTATCGGATCCGGGGCTTTCGGATTGGATTGAGACGGAGAAATGGAGGGTGTCTGGCCGTAATGATACCATTTCCGGATAAGATAAATATCGGGTCTCTGATAGGCGGTCTTTTGCATTTGTCTGATCATATCAAAGCTTGTGTTCATGGGCTTTTGTATTTCAAAGATATGCTCTTTGTCCTTTCCTTTTTGTTTGGATGCTTTCTGATTTATTACAGACCATCCAGATCTCCGTCAAATCGTTGGTTTCGCTTTGGTGCGGGGGTTTTGCTATTTGTGGAGCGGTTGTTTTTTGGTGTGGGCGTCCTGCTATTTGTGGAGCGGTTGCTATTTGGTGCAGCCGTTGTTTTTTTTGTGGAGCTGCCATTATTTTGCATCGTACTGTTGTTTTTTGTGGAGCTGCCACTATTTTGTATGGTTTTGTTGTTTTTGCCTGGATTACTTTTGGTGGCAGGACGGTCTGTTGCCGTTTTTTTCGTATTTTTACGAGGCTTTGCTGTTGCGTTGCCTTTTGATGGCGGAGGAGTCTGGGTGGCAGCCGGGACGGTGGTAAAGGGAGCTGTCGCTGAGGGGGCTGTGGCGGGAGAAACTGTCCGGGCAGGCGAGACGGTATTCAGGGAGGAGGCATTCTTTGGATGCGTGGAGCCATAGAAATATATTCCGGTGCCGGTCAGAGCCAGTAGCAAAAACAATGCAAGGATCATAAGTTTCCTTCGATGTAAGGAATGAAACTGTTTCTTCTTTACGGACCGGGCAAGATCTGACAGAAGCTTTTCCGTAAAATTTATTTCTGTGGGACGGAATGCTGCAGGCTTTAAGGTGGTATGATCTGAAAGAGGATTTAAGGTATCGTTTGCGCCTGCTCCGTAGAGATCTGCATATAGGAGAGCAATGGAGTCATATCGGTCTTCGATACGGACAGCCAGTCCCTTGGAAATGCAGGCGATTTCATGCTGATTTAATTTGATGCCATCGATCCGCTGCAGGGAAAGCATTTGATCGTCTACATAGCGATTGACAGAGTCATCGGGAATGATCCCGGTCACCATGTAATACATTGTGGCACAGATTCCGTAAACATCGGTCCAGGGTCCCTGCTCTCCTACATTGCTGCACTGTTCAATGGGAGCAAAACCACGTTTGAAGATTAAAGTATATTCGGCGTCCTTTGCCTTTTGCGTAAAGCGGGCTGCACCAAAATCAATGAGCTTGAGTTTCCCGTCTTCTGTCAACAAAATATTGTCGGCGCTGATATCCCGATGGAGGATCCCTTTTTCGTGAATTTTGATCAGGCTTTTTAACAGAGGCTTGACCAGAAGAAGCATTTTGTTTCCGGCAATACGGCCATGTTCACGAACATAATCTTTAATACTGACTCCTTTCACATATTCCATCACAATGCATGGAATATCGTTTTCGCCGAAAAAATCTCTGGCGGATGCGATACCCTCCAGGTCATAAAGACCTGCGGCGATCTTTGCTTCCTTCAGTGCATCCTCCTGGCCGGTAAAGGAGCTGCGGTGATACACCTTCAGAGCAACAGGAATTCCAAGAGAAAGGTCCTGAGCTTTATATGTGGTGGCAAAGCCACCGCTTCCCAATTCTTCTAATATTTCGTATCGTTCCCGGATAATGTCTCCCGGCCGGAATAGATTCTGTTTGCTGCTCATAAAAGGACACCTCTTGATTGTATATTATAATAAAGTATAAATAGTTACTCTCTGATCTGCAATACGATTTCTTTTGAATAGAAACTTCCATTTGTACGTTTTTTCTTATGGAAGGTCTGCACCTTGACGGCAATCGTTGCTTTTCGGAAGGTATAGTGCAGGTCAAAGGTTGCTTTCTGCTGTTTGATATTATCGTTTCGCAATTGCAGCAGAGTATATTTTTTATGGTTTTTGCGAATGTAGATATCGGCATAACGTCCCTGATACCGGCGGAGTTTGATCCGCAGATAACGCTGTCCGTCAGCATTTTTCTTCCGCCGGACGGTCAGTACAGGGGCCATCAGGCGGGCTGTGGCATTTCCGATATCACTGGCAGTTCCATATATGTTAGAAGAGTTGTGACGGTTATATGGAACGATCTTATAATAATACGTTTGTTCCGGCTTTGTTGTTACATCAATGTAGGTGCTTCGGATGTTCTTTGCTGTTGTGGTCTGGGTGAAATATTTGGACCTCCGGGAGGTGTTCAGGGACACAATAGAACGGAAAGCAGCATTCCGGCTTGTGGCACGATATATCTGATAACCGTCATAAAGCGTGGCGCAGCTCCAGACAATACGGATTCCACCTCGCCGGTCGGCAGTTGTCTTAAGTAATACGGGTTTCGTTTCGGCAGCAGATGACGTTTCTGCAGGCTGTTCGGTTTCGCTGGAGGTTTCCGGACTGGGGGCTAAGGAAATTGACGGTTCCGGCGAAACGACGGAGGGATCCGGAGTGGTCGTTCGAGCCGGTGGCATGGTAACAGGAAGTGGAGAATAGCGTGGATCCGGCACACTCTGAAGGGAGAGAACAGGGTGGCTGCTATCTTCTGTCCATGCGGATGGTTCTTGTGAAAAATAATAATAACCGGACAGGTAATATCGTTCATTATTCTTTTTATTTTCTATCCAGGCATTGAGGCAGGACAGAAGATCCGGATAGCTGTTATAGGAATCATTTCCGATGGTCTGGCTGCTTTCGGAACCTGTCAGCTGTGCTGTTGAGATCACAGCACATTCGGAAGGACTTACCGGGGAAACATCTTCTGAAAGAGGGGTTCCATCTAGAATAGAATAGCCCCAGTAGCCACACAAGGGAAGGGATGACTGGGTGGTATAACAATAGCGGATATTCCGGCTGTATAACAGATCACAACAATATCCGATCAGACCGGCTGTCAGAACCGGACGAAGAGTCTGTGTATCCGAGGAGGAAGCCGGACGATCTATCACAGGAGTAGGGGAGCTTGAAGGGGAAGCGTCGGAGCTGTCATTAGGAATCGGCTGGATCGCAGGGGCTGAGCCATTTTGATCCTGCGTGATCTGACCGGTGTGAAAACAATTTTCCATGGACAGCAGCCCTGTTACATATTCTTCGGAAACACGGCCAAGTAATCCGCCACAGATTGCAAAACGTGTGATCAGATTTGCGTCATTATAACTATTATAAATATAGGATATACAATAGCACTGTCCGATCAGACCTCCAATGCCTGCCATCTGATCCTGGATATTTTGCAGATCCGCTGTGATCAGGTCGTTCTGGCTGGCGTATAATTTGCCATATTCAGAAGAAAAAACAAGGGAGCTCAGATTGGCAAGGGAAGCTTCTTTTTCGATGTTAACGATTATTCCATGGTTGCTGCAGTCCTTTAAATAAGGGACAGCACCCTGACCGATTATACCGCCACCGCGGGAGGATGCCCGGATGGCACCGGAATTTTCGCCGCCGATTATCACTGTCAGAGGGGTTTGATAATTCATATCAACAGGTTCAGACCCGGAATGTTCAAAAAATTCCTCGTCGTAGGAGACGCCAATAATCCCTCCGGCGTAGATCCCGGAAATGGAGGCAGTATTTTCAACATGGTTCATATAAATAGGAAGTGAATTACGATAGTCGGATCGGATGGGAATGATGGCTGCACTACCCACCAGACCGCCGGCAATGCCTGCGGATGAAATCTCTGTGCTGTTGGTGCAATTTGTCATATAGATCATGGACTCTGCTTTTCCGCAAAGTCCTCCTACGGAGAAGTAAGAATCCTCATCTGTGATCTGTCCGGATGCTTTGCTGTTGACAAAGGCAGTAAGCATCTGTCCGGTGTATGTTCCGGTGAGCATCCCACAGGCTTTAGTGATAAGCCGGTGGGAAGTGCTTTCGTCCTCTGTTTTACCGGTGTGAAGCCGGATGGAGGCATCTACGGTAACATTTTCAAAGGAATCCGACTCGGACTGACCGCAGAGTGCTCCAACGCACTGGTAATCGGTGGCCGAGATAAAGGCATTTTGGATGGAACAGTTTACAATATCACTATTGGAGCTCACGGCAGAAAGTATTCCTAATGAGGAGTTTGCTGTGTTTTTACTTACATCATAATCTGCCGAAATAAAAGCACCATTGATGGTCAGATTTGAAATCCTTGCACCGGACAGACTGGCAAAGAGCCCCCATGCAGTCTGTTCGGAATCTGTGTCCGGAAAGCTCCACAGACCGGTGATCTGATGACCGTTACCATTAAAGGAAGCACAGAATGGCTGTGAGCCGCTGGGCTTCCATGACTTACCCTGAAAGGAAAAATCACTGACGGTCTGCAGGGAATCATCAGTATAGAAGGTTTCGGAGGCTTCATCATATACGGCGGCAAGCTTTTTATTTTCATAGATTGTGATCTTTGAGGAATCATTCTGACGGTCAAATGTATAATCGGATAAAGCAATATCATTTTCTAAACGAAAAGTATAATTGCTATCTTTATTTAACATACCGATTTGTATATAAGTGTCCAGACGGTTGAGATCATCGAGATCCGAAATGGTGATCGTGGCATTGCCCGGCAATATTTTGGAAAACAGATCCTTTGTGGTGTATGTTTTTTCTACTGCAACAGCAGGAAATGCAGATAATACAGAACCGGAAAAAAGACTTACCGCAAGGATAGAGGCAGTCAGTATTTTTGTAATCCTTCTCATAACTTCTCCTCGTTTCGTATATAAGACATTGTTATTTTATGTAAAAATCTCATCCTTTATTATGCAGGAAATAATATCGTTTTGCAATATCCCTATCAGAGACTCTATGTGCGAAAAAATATAAAAATCAAAAGGACAGCCGGGTTTAGAATAAAAATGCAGATATGAAATGGAAAAAAGCAAGGAAAAAGACATAGGAGAATGACGACTTACAACGACAGGGCGATTTGCTAAAATAATAGTAAAGGTGGTGGAAAAAATGGAAGAAAAACAGGAACCCATACCTGTGTATGCCGGTGTATATGAAGAAATTGCAGAAATTATTGGCAAAGAGCGCATCGAAGAGTTTTATGAACGGTTCAAGGGGCAGCAGTTTGTATTCCCTATGAAGCTTTATTCCAAAGAATATGTAATGCAGGAGATCAGTCATCTTCAAGGGAAAAAGAAGATATCTGATATTGCAAAAAAGTTTGGCTACAGCGAGCGGTATGTACGGAAAATGCTGACGGAAGCCAATCAGGGCGAGATGTGCGTGGGAGAAGAAAGTGTGTAGATAATGTATAACAAGGAGGAAAAAATGGCAAAGACAAAATTTACAATGATAGGAATGACATCATCGGGAAAGAGCTGTTATATTACAGCAATGTATATGAAAATGGCAGTAGGGATGGACGCATTTACGTTGACAACGGATGAGGATACGAGAAAAAAACTGGAACGGGATATCAGAACATTAAGAGAGCCTATTGGAGTCAGCCGTTTTCCAAGTGCAACCCAGAACAACGAGGAATCTATTCGAAAGTATGAATTTCAACTGAATAAGGATAGAAAAGAAATCATTACATTTGAGATGATGGATTATGCCGGTGGTGCATTAGTGGATTATGGAGCTGTTTACGATGAGGTCAAACAATCAATAGAGGAGTCGACAGCATTATATATATTTATTGATGGAAAATCTTTATGCTCTGACGATCCAGAGGAACGTCGGGAAAACGTTTATTATGATTGTGCTATGACGATCACACCATTATTGCAGGAGTTTGCAAATTCCCATGAGGGCGCACTGCCGCCGGTGGTTTTTGTTATTACAAAATCGGATCTTTGTAAACATTTTGTATCCGATAGTGAGCTGACTGCGTTGGTGAAAGAATTATTTAGTCCTGCATTTTCCGATAATACGATTAGCTATATGTGTGCTATATCATTGGGGGATGATATTAGTGAGGATGAATACAAGGGAAGATTTCGACCGATCAATGTTCATTTACCGTTCTTTTTGGGCTGTTATCATGAATATGTCGCCCAATATCAGATTCTGAAGGCAGATGTAGAGGATAGTAACTGGCAACTGGAAAAAGAAAAGAGACAGGCGTTAAATGCTGCCGAGAAGGAAAATAAAAAATTTTTCATTTTTAAAAATGATGAGTTTATCAATGCAAGACGTGAAGCGGCTAAGACTGCCAAAAAATTTATTGATGAAAATAATAATTTAGTAGGTGCCACAAAGAAAATGGCGACAATTTTTGGAAAAAGACTGGAACAGGAAAGTGATAGTTTTAAGTGTTTTAAAAACGGTGTAGAGCAAGGTGAATTTAGGGCATTTGAATTGTAGAGGTGATGGAAAATGGCTGATAAAGTGAAAGCGTATCCTTTAATTTATGGAAGGACGTATGAACTGGACTATATTTCCGGTTTTTTATTACGACCTGATGACTTTGATGCAGCAGTGGGGACACGTTATGTAAGCAGAGCCCTTCAGGATGTGAAATATTGTGGAGGAATAAGATATGCTGTGTTTCCGGTAGGAGAATATATTGTGTACGGTGGTGTTGCCTGTGTTTCCAAAATCTTACTTAATAAAATAAGAAATGGAAGCGGCGAAAAGTTAGGGCACGAGATTTTGGATTTCGAAAAGTATTTGCATGATTCTTCCGGGCGGGAAATCTCTTTTTTTGCAGGATTTGCTGTGAAGAAAAAGGAGATTAAGCCGGGATATGTACCGAAATTAGATCTGACAGATACATTTCGGGTATATTATGAGAAAATAAAAGAAAATTGGGATGCCAGTTTCTTAACGACTATTTCTTCAGAAGCAATGGATGTAGAAACCGTAAAATATGATGAAGGTGGGTTTTCTCCAAAATATTATGATGACCCGACGGGCCTTCTGAAGGATCTTAAAATACTGGAAAATTATAAGGAAGATCATTATCAGGAAATAATTGATTATTACTTTGTTCAGATGTGTAAGAATCCAAGCATTGAAGAATCATTCTTTTCTGGATCGTTCTCGAAAGAAGCAGTGGGATCGCCATTTAAGAGAACATCATTATATGGATTGACATTCCAGAAATTCTTATCAGAGTTAGAGGCAGAACAAAAGAAAAAAGCGGAGATGCAGGAAAAACAGGAAAAGACTCAGGAATCGCGAGTACATCGTACGGTGAAAAAGGAAACGGACAAATCCTCGCAAGGTAATTCTCAAACCGAAAAAAAAAATATGTGGTTGGGAATTGCAGCGAGTGTCCTAATTATAGTAATTATCATTCTGGCGATCCTGCTTATGTGATTATCAAAATTCCTGAAAAGCAGTATCAAGAGTTGGAGAGCAAATTGCAATGTATAAATCAACTGATTGAGAAGGATAAAAAGCGAGATAACTCTAATGTAAAAAAAAGAATTCTATCAGTATGGAATACATTAGATAAAGTAATGTCAATTTTAGAAGAATATTTCAGTAAAGAAGGTTAGAAAATGGGAAAACTTTTTACAAATTATACGCCGGTATCGAAGGATTACCAAAATGATAATGCGGATGTGTTAATTGCCTATGAACGTCATTATCACGAATTGGTAAAGAAGTACAAAGACGAAATTATATTTATTAATGATATGTTGGCAGAAATTAGAAAGGAGAGGGAAACATTTTATCAGGAAACTTTGCAGGACATCGAAGATAAGCTTCATGGAGATGAATGTATTTCGGAGGAGGCAAAGCGGGAGTGGATCGCGGAGCTGAAGGTTAATATGGAAAGAAGCTTTGCACAGAGTGAAAATATTATTCAACACTATATTACCAATAATACGGAAGAATTTGATAAAGCAATGAGGAAGATATTGCTTGGAGAAAAAATATGAACGAGGATTACAAAGTAGGAATTAAGGAATCTCTGGATATTTTATGTCAACAACGAAAAAGGTTATGCGAGGAAGTTGAAGGAGACAGTGTTTATATGGGGTTATATGAAAATTCTGCGAGAATACGAAAAATACATTTTCAAAAGGTTATCATAGAATGGCTGGATGGACACTGGACAGATATTGATGAAAGACTAAAGGATAATTCCAGATATACCTTCAAAACAAAGCAGGAAATATGCAGTTTGTTTGCTGAAAATTTTAATATTTTTCTAAGTGATCTGCTGGATAAAAAATATACAAAAGAAAGTGTATTACAGGAACAGAATATCAGGGGAATGCTGTCAAATTGGAAAAAGTATTTAATTGATCTGGAAGATATCAATTTTAACTGTGAAAAAAACATGAAGAGGCTGCTTAGAATAAAAAAACAGCATCAGGCGGAATTTGAACAAATGCTTCAGCAGGAAAGTGAGGATACATATGAGTAAAGTATTAAGTTTTTTCGGGATGTTTGATAAAATCGATGATATTATTTATAAACCTATTGAGACAGTTTGTGAATGGACCAAAGAACCATTGAAACGTTTTGAGGCCGAAAGAGAACAAAAGGCTAAAGACCAGGAAGCTCAAAGAAAACAGGATACATTGGATGCGGAGAGCAGGAGAAAGCAGCAGGAGGACTGGATGCAATTTGAACTGAAAAAGGCAGAGAAGGAGATGGAGGTTTCCATTAAGAAGCTGCAGGATAATCAAATAATTGAAAGAAATGAAAAGATTCTTGTTACGATTGAGGAATATAGAAGATCTATGATTGAAGACGCGCAAAACATAGCCAATAGTCTTAGTCATATGGAAATTGCCCTTGTAAATGAAGCACATAATCTGGTCGTACAGAAAACAAACGAATATAAAGCGATACAAGAGGCAGCAAGAGAGGACTGTTATAATCGCCTGACGGAGATCGGGGAGCGTTTTGCAAACAATGAAAGGGTGCGGATTCGTCAGGAGGATTCCGTAATGGATCAGTGTGATGACATGATAAAAAAAGCATCGGAATTTATTGCTCAGTTAAAGGAAGACATCAAAAGAATCAATGACAATAACAGTGAAAGAGTAAACAATGCTGCAGAATTAACGGATAAACTGATGAATACCATGGGACATCAACTGCTGGGGGATAAAATACAACAGGCGATTGAGGAAAATGATCCCATTTATATTGAGAGCAAATAAAATATGATAATAATGGAGAAATGCCTATGAAGAAGAAAATTTTATTGGGAGTTGCCGGTGTTTTAGCGGGTGCAGTAGCGGTTGAAAACTGCAAGAAAATTGCTGGAATTGCAAAAATGATGAAAGATATCCATAATTTTGGCTCAGAACAAAGATGTGTTCACTTTGTGAAAGAGGAAAAGGATGGAGAACAGGAGTTATATTAAGAGAACCGGGTTTCAATAATATGAATAAAGGGGCTGATATATTATTGTTAATTTATAATATGTCAGCCCTTTTGTATGATGTGTGCAGAAATAGACGATCTAATTCGCCCCAAATAATTTGATCCGAATGAGAACGTTTGTTTGCGGGCTGGACTACGGTTCTGGAATTTCTCCGTCAAGATACTTTTGAAATTTCTCCTTGGAAACGTGCATTTCAGCAGCTGCAATATCAATAGATATATGTCCAGCTTTGCACAGGGAAACTAAAAGTTCAATGCGTTCCTGTACCCGCCCCTTTTTAATACCTTGTTCTTCTAATCTCTGACCGACACTACACATGGTGGTCACCTCCCTTTTTGAGCCTGTAGGAGCGAGAATTCTCTCGTAGCTATGGTCGCCGCTCATGACGGCGAGCAGCTTGAGAACCTCGTCTACAGGCTGAATCGTTCTGGTGTCATCCGGAACGTAATTTTTATTTTTGCGTAACTCTGAAAAGTATCTTGCGACAATGCCAAAATCACTTTCAAACTGGTTGATCTGTTCGTCCGGCAGCCAGGCAATCTCGAAAACATGGACATGGCAGTCGTTGATGTAATCCTCCAGCCCCTCCGGGATGTTTAAAAGTGCCTTTAGGTTGCGAGGCTTTTGCCAGCGTGTTTCTGTTCCAAAATACAGAACCAGAGATATGACTGGTATAATGGTTTGATTATTTAACTGACTGCGATAATTTGCCCCTTCATAACCGAAGATCCGAACCGGCATTTTTGTATCCGGTGTGGTCTGATTTTCCAGACCGATCAGAGCAATCTGGATATGGCCGTCGGTCCATGCTTTCAGGATATCCCGCTCCTGTTCATGGAGTTTTGAGTCATCCGCCTTGTAATGAGACCTGTTTTTGGTGGACTGCAGAGAAGACGGAATGACTCGTTTCTCCCCATGAAACAGAAGCACATTTACAATATCGGCAAAGACATCCTCATAGTCAGCAAGAAGCTTTTCTGAAATATCTTTCTCTCCCAATAAGTCTCCTTTCTTCGGAAGACAGCAAAACGGGAAAGCTATATTTTAGCCTTATTATATGCTGTTTCCGTCTAAAATACAATGACATAATATACTGTTTTTGATTTGATCACTTGGATAAATTTAAGATTAAAAATGCGTCAACAAAATTAAATTTCAGGTATAGAAAAAAGAAATCCAGATTAGAAAATATCTGACAAATTTTTCAAGGATTATAGCATGGTGGCAGACAAATGTCGATAAGAAAGTAGATTTTCTGCATAATGCCGAAAAACGAAGTGAAATTTCGCTAATGTGACGAAAATTATAAAATATTTGTTATACTTTTCTCCGCTTCAATCGATTCAAATCCTATGTTCTTCATTGACATATTCCCACTATCGTGATATGCTTTGCGTGTTCAGTGATCTATCGGCAGCCCCGCGCTGTAGTGGGGTATGGGATATGGTTTGCTTACGGGTGTAACATCGGTTGTCAATGATACGCCAGTCAGGAAATGGTATCCGGTTTTGCCGGATAGATTGAAAAGGGAATGCAGTGAGATGCTGCAGCAGCCCCCGCTACTGTAAGAAGGATGACTCTTTTAATGAGGCTGACATAACGATGATAACAAATGATCGGACATATTCGTCAGATCAGCTTCAAACCACTGTACTGTATCAGGCGGTATGGGAAGGAAAAGAGGAAGATGATTTCGAGCCAGGAGACCTGCTGGACAGAGACAAAGATAATGCGTTTTGATGGAGAGATCCTCGGAGGGAGGAAAACGACATGGAAACGTTTATTTCTGTGTGGAAATTTTTGACACAGCGATATCGAAGGAATAGAGTCTCTGTACAGTGTTCGGAATGTACAGGGACTGTTTTTGCTTATTATGTAAATAAAGCATGGGTTTTGATGACCTTGCAGAGCGATAGAAAGGAGGAAGATTGTGAGACAGAGAAATGGGAAATATATTATCGTAGGAATGCTTGTAATATTTGCTGTGATACTGGGCGTGCGTCAGACACATTTTCAATCGGTGGATTCCTATCGTCAGGAGCAGAGACAGCTGGCAAAGGATGTCAGCAGTGATTCCGGGGACAATGAACTGGAATCTATGTATGATACGTCGTCTCCCGATAGCACGGGAACAGCAGGGGATGATCAGGGGAAAGGGTCAGGAGCAAAACAGGTAACATCGTCAAAGAAACCGAAAATACAAAAGGATCAGGAAGGGCACAAGACATCGGCATCAATGAAACCGTCAGAGATGCCGGAATCAGAAAAGTCCTCCGGATCGCAAAAGAAATCATCAACGAATTCAGCGCAGAAAAAGAAATCATCCAAGAATGGATCCGGAACAAAAACATCAGATAAAAATAAAAGCAACAGAAAACCTTCGAATAAGAAACCAGAGCAAAACAGTAGTCAGCCATCAGCTTCTTCTGTTGCAGACAATTCTTCACAGAATACTCCGGGCAGCACAGCGGGGCAGGATGGTACGGAGGAAAACAACGGTACTTCGACTCCATCCGAAAGCAGAGAAGATTCTGCGACGGGGCCGTCGGCTACAGGCAAGCCACAGGCGGAACAGATTACCTGTACTATAGAGATTCGCTGTGACAGTCTGGTAGAAAATAAGAAACAGGCACAGCAGAGCATTTGGAAATATATCCCTTCCGACGGTCAGATCCTGGAGAAGGTGTCCGTAAAAGTGGACAAGGGCTCCAGTGTTTATGATGTACTGGAAAAAGCCTGTAAGGCAAAGGGTGTGGCAGTGGATGCAACCTATACGCCAATGTATAAAAGCTACTATATAAAAGGCATTGGAAATATTTATGAGAAACAGGCGGGGGATATGAGCGGCTGGATCTATAAGGTGAACGGTACAGCGCCGAATCGGGGAGCTTCCGCATATAAGGTATCTGATGGAGATGCAATCAGCTGGTATTACACCTGTGACGGAAAGACCACCTGACATCAGTTGGGAGCAAAATACCTTTTGACCCCCATATCATATATTCACACAATTAAGAAAGGAGACAGGCATAGTTATGGAAAGAACTGCTTCAGAATTTTCCAGAAGACATCCGGTTGTGATCTTATGTTATATTCTGCTAAGTGTAATCTGGACAATGACGACAAGACATCCTATGGCTTTGTTTGTCTCTTTTCTTGCATCGGGAATATATTGTGTGATATTGAGGGGAGTCAGACAATGGGCACGGATATTGTTTGCCGGGAGTGGAATTTTGCTTTTTGCAGCAGGGATACTTCCGTTATTTTCCCATAGAGGTGTCACCCCGCTTTTTTATGTCAATGGTCTGGCAGTGACCTGGGAATCTGTATTTTACGGCATTATTATGACGGTAATGCTTTTGGCTGTATTGCAGTGGTGTATGGTGGCGGGATGTCTGATGGACAGCGAGAAGCTGCTGTACCTGACCGGCAGGACGATACCAACCCTTGGATTGATGCTGATGATGATATTCCGGGCTCTTCCGGATATGAGAGATCATTACCGTCAGATACATGAAGCGCAGATCGGATTGGGAAGGAGCGGAAAGAATGCGACATACCGGGGCAGATTACAGAGTTTTCTCCGGGAGCTTTCTATTCTTATTTCATGGTCCCTGGAGGATTCGATCGAAGTATCTGTGTCGATGGAATCCAGGGGATATCAGACCGGGGAAAGAACATTGTTTCACTTGTTTCGCTTTCACAAGGAAGATATCATCTGGTGTCTTTATATGATCCTTGTATTTGGTGGATTGTATGTATGTCAGCTGCGGGGAAATCTGCAGGCGTATTATTTCCCGGAGCTTGCAAGGCAGCCCATCACGCCGGAAACAGGTGCAGCATTAGCAGCCGGGAGTCTTGGGATGATCTCGCCGGGGCTATACGATTTGTATTACCGTTGGAATCAGAGAAGAATATGTCCTGAAAATGGGATACAAGGAACGAAAGCATAAAATACAAAGAAAAAGACTTTCGGAAAGGAGGGACAAAAATGGAACAGAATACCGTTTTATCATGCGAACATTTATCCTTCTGCTATCCACGGCAGACTCAGGATGCGATCCACGATATCAGTTTTGTAATGAAAGAATCCGAGTTTGTGGTTCTTTGTGGACAGTCGGGCTGTGGTAAGACAACGCTGCTGCGTCATTTTAAAAAAAATCAGATCCCTTTTGGAACCGGAAGCGGAAGACTTTATTACCGGGGGCAGGATCTGGAGAGGATGAATGACAGGGAATGTGCGGCCCGGATTGGCTATGTGGGCCAAAATCCGGACACACAGCTGGTAACGGATAAGGTATGGCATGAGCTGGCATTTGGTCTGGAAAATTTAGGCGTATCCGGGATACAGATCAGAAGGAGAACAGCTGAAATAGCACAATATTTTGGGATGGAGAGCTGGTTTCGCAAACCGGTATCTGAGCTTTCCGGTGGACAGAAACAGATTTTAAATCTGGCATCAGTAGTCATTATGCAGCCGGACATTCTTTTGCTGGATGAGCCGACGGCGCAGTTAGATCCCATTGGCACAAGGCGTTTTCTGGATACTCTGGGCAGACTCAACAGAGATCTGGGAACGGCAGTCCTATTGTCAGAGCAGCGTCTGGAGGAAGTACTGCCTATGGCAGACCGTGTGTTGATCATGCATCAGGGGCAGCTTCTTGGAGATACGGTTCCGTCACATTGCGGTGATATTCTGGAGAAGTTTGAGAAGGAGCATGGTGAAATGCTTTCCATTGCACCGGCAATGCCGACAGCGGTCAGGGTATGGCAGGCATGTCATAACGAGAGGGAGCAGGAGGCTCCGGTCAGCATCCGTCAGGGCAGAGGCTGGCTGCAGCAGACTGTCCATAAAAGCGGACAGACTGAAAGAGGCAGCGGTCAATATTTCCAAATAGATAACAGCAGGGGAACTCCTGCAGATAAAGCCGGAAGGCAGAAGAAACCACAGGAAAGAGAGAAGACTTTGGATCAGGAGAAAGTGGTTCTGCAGGCAAAGGGGATTTTCTTTGAATATGAAAAGGGCAAAAGAGTGCTGGAGGATTTCTCCATACATGTGCCAAAGGGAAAGATATTTGCCATCATGGGAGGAAACGGTTCCGGCAAATCCACGGCATTAAAAGTGATCATGGGAATTTATAAGGCACGCCGGGGGAAAGTAAGGGCAAGTGGCAGGATACGATATCTCGCACAGAATCCGCGGAGTCTTTTTACTGAGCTTACGGTGGAGGAGGAGCTGACAGTAATGCTTTCTGATTGGCATGACCGGTCTCCTGTGGAAACAATGCTTCGTTATCTGGAGCTGGAGAAGCAGCAGGAACAGAATCCCATGGACCTGAGCGGCGGTCAGCAGCAGCGGCTTGCATTGGGAAAGCTTCTGATGACGGAACCGGATATTCTGCTGTTGGATGAACCAACCAAGGGACTGGATGGAGCCTTTAAGAAAAAGCTGGCAGAGCTGTTAAAAGATCTTTGCCTTAAGGGAAAAAGTATTGTGCTGGTTTCCCATGATATGGATTTTTGTGCACAATATGCAGATATCTGTGGTCTGCTTTTTGATGGGCAGATAATCAGTCAGTCGCCGACAGAGTCCTTTTTCCGGGACAATGTATTTTATACAACACCGGCGGGCAGAATGTCCCAGGGGATTCTGGGAGAATGCTTCCGGACGGAAGATATCATTGCCGCCCTGCAGAAAGCGGGGTGTGGCTGATGAGAGAAGAGAGCCTTAGCCGTATGACAGAGCCGGGAAAGGATGTCTCCGGCCGGCGCAGATTTGATTGGGAGGAGTATCTGGAAGAAAAATCAAAGCGGCGAAGGTGGAATGGTGTACTGCTTTTTGCGGCTATGATCATTCTGCTGTTTGTGTCGGCAGTTCTGCTTGAGGGGAGGCATTATCTTCTGATTGGTTTTGGTGGAGTTGCTTTGGTACTTGTCCTGTTTTTTGGACAATATGAAAGACGGAAACCCCGTGCCAGAGAAGTAGTTCTTTTGTCCACTCTGACTGCATTATGTGTGGTCATGAATGAAATCTGTGCACATACGATACCTCTTCATGCCGGTACCACGATGGTGGTAATTTGCGGAATTGGTCTGGGACCGGAGGCCGGCCTTCTGATCGGTGCCATGAGCAGACTGGTTTGTAACTTTTTTGATGGTCAGGGGCCATGGACTCCCTGGCAGATGGCTGCCTGGGGGATGGTCGGATATTTATCCGGCCTGGCTTTTAATAAAGTAGAACGCAGAAGGACCGGAGAGGCTCTGGCGAGACACCTTTCCCTGGAGAAGGGCAGAACATTCCGGGTGCTTATGGGACCGGTTCTTAGCGTTTTATTTGCATGGGTGCTTGCTTATATTGTCTTTTTGTTCCGGAATGATCCCGGTGAACAGAGCTTCTTTGGATGGAGGCTTTACTTCTATGGTATTGCGGGACTGGCGGCCGGATGTGTGCTGCAAAGGAAAAAGCTCCCGGTGGATGATATCACGACAACGGTGTTTACGTTTTTTGTGGTGTTTCTGCTATATGGAGGTTTGATGAACTTTGCGGCGATGCTCATGACATATCCGGCAGATTCTTCTGCAGGGGATATCAGCTGGGAGACATTAAAAGCATTATACCTGACAGGGGCACCCTATGACGCGGCGCATGCCGGAACGGCGGCGTTGTGTATGTTCCTTTTTGGGGACAGCATTTTACAAAAACTGGAGCGTATACAAGGGAAATTTGGGATTACACTGTAAACACAGCACAAATGATTGGAGGATTGAAATGAGTAAGAAAAAATGGATGAGCAGTCTTCTGGCAGCCGCCCTGGCATTTACGACAGTATTTAGCACAGGCTCTGCAGTAAAGGCTGACGGGAACAACACTTCTGCGGATAAGATTACGGTCTTTGTGGCAGCAGAAGGAAAAGATGCGGCAGGTAATGAGGTAAATACAGGAAAGCTTCCGGTACAGGTAGAGGAAGGAAGTACAGCAGATGTAGCTTTAAAGGAGGCATTATCTTCCAGAAATATTTCCTGTGATATTGTGGAGAGTTCCTGGGGACCATATTTGAATGGTATTGGAAGTATTACGGCACCGGCGGATTACACGAAAGGTTATTGGTCATTTTGTGTAAATGGAGACTATTCACAATACGGAATTGGCCAGACTGTTTTGAAGGATAATGATAAAATAAGCTTTATTTTTGCTTATGGAAATTATGCAACAGCAACCGGCGCAGCTATTTTTGCCGATGATCCTGCTAAAAATCCGGACAGTGCGGCAGCGACAAAGCTTCTTACAAATGCCAAGGCACAGCAGGATGTACTTGCGGATGCAATTTATCAGCAGATGTTTGGAGATGGAACCGTTTACGGCATTGAGCAGCCAAATGCATTATATGCAGCATACTCATTGATTCGTGCCGGATACAAGGCAGACGATTATTTCAATAAAATGTATAAAAAGGCAGCTTCCCAGCTTCAGGAACTGAAGGACAAGGGAACCGTTACCGATAACGGCGAGGAAAAGGATTTTGATACACTGGTAGGTGGTTATTCAGAATTCGCATATGCAAAGATTGTCCTTTTTGTGACTGCTATGGGGAAAGATGCAACGGATATCCGTGGTTTTGATCTGATCGAAGCAATGGCAAAGAAGAGTAATTATGCTAATACTGTAGCAGATATGCGTGATGCTACAATGCTTCTTGCATTTGATTCCGGAAATTATCAGCTTCCAACAGGAGATGATTATATTACCAGAGCACAGCTTGTAAAGAACGTAACCGGTCAGGTTGGTACCGCCATCGCAAAGGTTGCCACAGCTTCCACATGGTCTACGGTGGACGATGTGGCAATGCCGTTGCAGGCATTATATCCATATATTTCCGGTGATGACAATGCCGATACAGCCAAGGCAGTTGTCAAAGGAACTCATTTTATGGAGAGCCTGCAGAATCAGAAGGGCGCTTATGCAGCATGGGGTTCTGATAATAATGCATGGTCTCTGGCTCAGGTTATGACTGCTATGGGACAGCTTCGTATCAACCCTTGCGATGAGTCAGATGGAAGCGATTTCATTAAAGAAGGAAAGACCGTCCTTGATGCTGCGTCTGCATTTGTAAATGTCGATGAAAAGACAGTGGATGAAAGTCTGATGGGTTATCAGCCGGAGCAGCTTCTTCGTGGTCTAAATGCAGTAATCCGTGTGATGGAAGGGAAAGCGTCTCTTTATGATCTCAGTGATGTAACGGCGAATCCGGACCCATCTGAGGAGCCTTCTGCAAGTCCGGATCCATCTGGCAAACCGGATCCGAGTCAGACACCATCTGTAACTCCAAGCCAGACACCTTCCGTAAGTCCGGCAGCATCGAAACAGACACCGGCTGTAAGTCCATCCGCACCGGCAGCAACAACACCGGCAGTACCGACACAGACACCGGCCGTAAGTCCATCTGCACCGGCTAAGACTACAATATCGGCAGCAACAACAGCGCCGGTTGTCAAGAAGGTGAAAAAGGTTACAGCTGCCAAGACAAAGGTAACTGTAAAGAAGGGCAAAAAGACAACAATTAAGTGGAATGTAACAACAGCTAAGAATGCATCCATCAAGAAGCTTGTGAAGGTAACCGTAAACAAAAAGACAGTAAAGGTTGTGAAAACATCTGTTCAGAAAAAGAAAGCTACAGTGACACAGGTGACAACAACGGTAAAGGGCATCAAGAAGGGTTCTGCAGTAGTAACCCTGAAGGCCGATGGAAAGAAGAGTAAAGTGAAGGTTATTGTGAAATAAAACAGCTTTTGAAGAGTAAAATGTGAAATAAAACATAAAAAACAAAAAGAAATCCCCGTGGATTACAGGAGATGACATGGACCATAGATCGTAACCAATGGTTCATGTCATCCTGTATTCACGGGGATATGTTATTGTATAAAAATATCTGAGTTACAGATATAGAACTATTTTGTAGTCATAGCATCTGCAAGCTTCTCCATTTCAGGGAGATCGCTGTCCTTCATAACGGAACGGATCGTAACAACAGGCTCTACAATCTCGATATTTTTCATGGTTTCCAGAATAGATTTCATCGTGCGTGCTGCAGTCGGAGCCCAGGAACCGTTTTCCATAATACCGACCTTACGATTCTGATAAGCCTTGCTCTGGAGATGATGAAGGAAATCCTGCATACATGGGAAAACTCCTGCATCATAGCTGGCAGCAGCCAGAATCATACGGTCATAACGGAACGCGTCCTCGATAACCTCTGCCATATCCTCTCTGGCAAGATCGCTCACAACCACCTTTTCGGCACCCTTTTCCCGAAGCATTTCGGCAAGCTTTTCTGCAGCCTTTGCCGTATTGCCGTGGATGGAGGCGTATGCTACGAGAATACCCTTATCCTCCGGCTGATAGCTGCTCCAGGTATTGTACAGATCCAGATAATATCCGAGGTTGTCCTTTAAAACCGGACCATGAAGTGGACAGATCGTAGCGATATCCAGCCCGGCAGCCTTTTTGAGAAGTGTCTGTACCGGTGCACCGTATTTGCCGACGATATTGAAATAATATCTGCGGGCTTCACATGCCCAGTCATCCTCGCCCTCTGTCTTGGAAAGGGCACCGAATTTACCGAATCCATCTGCGGAGAAGAGAATCTTTTCCTTTGATTCATAAGTAACCATAACCTCCGGCCAGTGAACCATTGGTGCCATCACGAAGGTCAGAGTATGCTCTCCTAATGAAAGAGTATCGCCTTCTTTGACTGTCAGGGTATGCCCATCCAATGGAATGTTGAAAAACTGTGGAAGCATTGCGAAGGTCTTGGCGTTGCCAACCAGAGTTACATCCGGGAAAAGTTCTACCAGACGTGCGATACTTCCGGAATGATCCGGCTCCAGATGCTGCACGACCAGATAATCTACCTTTCTGCCATTCAGGGTGTCCAGAAGATTCTTTTCCCACTGCTCCATACCGCGGGGATCTACGGTATCCATAACAGCAACTTTTTCATCAAGGATAACATAGGAATTATAAGAAACTCCCTCCGGAACAACATATTGGCTTTCAAAAAGATCGATGGTGGTGTCGTCCACACCAATGTACTTTACGGAATCTGAAATAACTATACTCATAAGTAACCTCGTTTCTGCGCACGGTATATTATTTTAAACGCAGCAGCTGTGCGCCGGATACTGCGTTGTGATCATCATGGAGACATTGTTATGCTCCAATTGATTTCTATTGTAAAATGGGGCAAATGGTCTGTCAATAGAATTCTTATTCCAATTTGATCCCCTGTAAAAGCTTTGCAAAAGGGCTGGTATCCTGATCCTTATCTGCACTGTCAGCAGAATATGCTTCAGGGATCTCATAGGATTCTTCCCCG
>OGWR01001176.1_pt1 | contig 21759 bp, 14 predicted proteins | sample 1576061 | NCBI WGS metagenome assembly OGWR01 (sample SAMEA3541511, study PRJEB24748) | human gut metagenome | biome: human gut; feature: human-associated habitat; material: faeces | place: China | collected 2012 | reverse complement strand
CGTACTCTGCCCGGGAAAAAGCACCGGAAGACTGCTTCGGCCATTTATTCCGCGTCTCTATGGCTTCTATGGCGGGAAACCGGCGGCGCAGGGCTTCGCTGATGCGCCACGCAACATGCTCAAGCAGCTGCGACGGTTCGGCCATGACTTCCCTGACGACATCAACAGCCTCGGCATAGTTAAGAGTGGCATCGATCGAATCGCGGGTAACATCGGAGGGATACGTAATCCGAAGCGAGACTTCAAACTCGTTGCCGACACGCCGCTCCTGCTCCATGACGCCGTGACGCGCGAAAAGCCGCAGACGGTCAACAGTTATAACGACGCTCATCTGCGGCGGCTGCGGTTATCGCGTTTGCGCGTTTTGCGCGACTTGTCGCCGCGGCTCTTTCCAGAGGTGGCCATCGCTTCCTTAAAGGTAGCGGGCTTCTCCTGACGTTCATGCTTTAGCTGTCCGAAGTCGTCGACAAGCACGAAATCGAGCTGCTTCTTCTCGAGGTCGGCACGGGCCACACGCACTTTCACCGCATCGCCCAGTCGGTAGCGGGTTCCGTTGCGGCGTCCGATCAGGCAATGATTTTTGTCGTCGAGATCATAGTAGTCGTCGGCAAGATCGCGCACAGGCACGAGTCCTTCACAGAGATTCTCGGTAAGCTCGACATAAAGGCCCCACTCGGTAACGCCCGATATCATTCCGTCGTAGTCCTGACCGAGACGTTCCTGCATGAACTCGACCTGCTTGTATTTTATAGAGGCACGCTCGGCATTAGCCGCAAGCTGCTCCATGTCGCTGCAATGCTTACACTGGTCTTCGAGCTTGGCGGCATTGACACTGCGTCCTCCGGCAAGATATTTCTCAAGAAGGCGGTGAACCATCATGTCGGGATAGCGGCGGATGGGCGAAGTGAAGTGGGTGTAATAGTCGAAGGCGAGGCCGTAGTGGCCTATGTTGACAGTCGAATAGATGGCTTTGGCCATAGCGCGTATGGCGAGCGTCGACAGATAGTTTTCTTCACCGCGCCCCTTGACCTCGGCGAGCATCCTGTTGATCGAGCGGTTGACGTCGCGTGCCGATCCGCTTTCGCGAACTTTATAACCGAACGAGCGCGACAGAGTGGCCAGATCGGCCAGCTTGCCCGGATCGGGCATATCATGGACACGATAGACAAAGGCCTTGGGCTTCTTCTTTCCGCCGGGATTGCCGATTGTCTCGGCTACAGTGCGGTTGGCCAGCAGCATGAATTCCTCAATAAGCTTGTTAGCGTCTTTCGACTCTTTGAAATATACGCTTGTCGGACGGCCTGAATCATCAATCTCGAACCGCACCTCGGCACGGTCGAACTCAACGGCGCCGTTCTCATAGCGGCGCGCGCGCAGCTGCTTGGCAAGGCGGTCGAGCGTAAGAACCTCGTCGGCATAATCGCCGCTGCCGGTCTCGATGATGTCCTGCGCCTCTTCATAGGTGAAACGGCGGTTCGAGCGTATCGCCGTGCGGGCTATGCGCGCCGAGACAACGCGGGCTTTGGAGTCCATCTCGAATATGGTCGAGAATGTCAGCTTGTCTTCATCGGGACGCAGAGAACATATTCCGTTGGAAAGACGTTCGGGAAGCATCGGAACTACGCGGTCGACGAGATAGACGCTCGTAGCGCGGCTTTGTGCCTCGCGGTCGAGAGCCGATTCGGGGTGCACGTAGTGGGTGACGTCGGCGATATGGACGCCGACCTCATAGTTTCCGTTGGGCAGTTTCTTCAGCGACAGAGCGTCGTCGAAGTCTTTGGCGTCGCGCGGATCGATGGTGAAGGTGATTCGGTCGCGCATATCGTCGCGGCGCGAGATCTCTTCGTCGGTTATGTCGTCGGGAATCTTTTCGGCAGCCTTCTCAACCGAGGCCGGATAGCGGTAAGGCAGGCCGAATTCGGCGAGAATAGCGTGCATCTCGGCCTGATTCTCTCCGCTCACACCGAGAATATCGACGACCTCGCCACGCGGGTTTTTGTCGTCGTCGTTCCATTCGGTTATGCGGACAATGGCCTTGTCGCCTGTCTTGCCTCCTTTGAGCCGGTTGCGCGGAATGAAAATGTCGGTAGCCAGGAATTTACTGTCGGTCAGCAGATAAGCGAAATATTTATCGACCTTCAGCGTGCCGATAAACACCTGGTCTTTCTTCTCGAGTATTTCAACGACTTCAGCCTCAGGCTCGGCTCCACGGCGACGGGCGGCGATAGACACACGCACACGGTCGCCGTTGAGGGCGTGCATCGAGTTGCGCTCGGCCACGAAGATAGCCTCGGCATCCTCGTCGGTTATAACGGAGTTTTTGCCGTTGCTGCGGCGCACGAAAACGCCGGTGGCCTCTGTCGTGCGGTTTATGTTCTTATATTTTCCGGGAGCAGTCTCGACGATGTCGCCGTCGAAAGCCATCTCGGCCAGCAACAGGGCTATGGCGCGCTGAAACTTTGCAGTGTCGGCGCCAAGAGCGTATGAAACCTGGCGATAATTGAATGTGGCGTTTCCCTGCCGGGATATGTAGTCGCGCACAGCCGCGTCGAGATCGCGGGCACGCAGATTTGTCTTTGATGGTTTCTTGCTGGCCATGATGGTATCGGTTGTTGTTTGGTTATGTAATAAAAACAGCGCCGGGCGCTTAAAGTTGGCCCGGCGGCTGGAAATGGTTGCGACAGTCAGGCGTCGACGTTGGCGATATTGGCGTTGGCCTCGATAAAGTCGCGGCGCGGGCCGACATCTTCGCCCATGAGCATCGAGAAGATGCGGTCAGCCTCGGCGGCATCGCTGATCGTCACCTGCTTCAGCAGTCGCTGTTCGGGATCCATGGTGGTGTCACGGAGCTCTTCGGCGCTCATCTCACCCAGACCTTTATAGCGCTGCACCTTCGTGCGCGAGCCGTTGCGCTCGATGAACTGCTGCACCTGAGCCTCAGTCCAGCAATAGTCTTCGACTTTGCCGCACTTACATTTATATAGAGGCGGAGTGGCGATATAGAGATAGCCGTTCTCGATAACGGGACGCATTCTTCGGAAGAAGAATGTCATCAGAAGTGTGTCGATATGACTTCCGTCGACATCGGCATCAGTCATGATGACAATCTTGTGATATGCGAGCTTGTTGATGTTGACAGCCTTCGGGTCGTCGGGAGTTCCGACGGTAACGCGCAGAGCGCGGAAGAGACTCGTTATCTCCTGATTGTCGAAGATCTTGTGTTCCATGGCTTTCTCGACATTGAGAATCTTGCCTCGGATAGGCAGAACAGCCTGGAATGTACGGTTGCGCCCCTGCTTGGCCGTTCCGCCTGCCGAGTCTCCCTCGACAATGAAGAGTTCGCAGTCTTCGGCATGGCGGCTCGAGCAGTCGGCGAGCTTGCCGGGCAGACCTCCGCTGACGAGAGGCGACTTGCGCAGCACTTTCTCGCGGGCATTGCGGGCGGCGTAGCGGGCCTGGGCGGTAACGACGATCTTCTCTACGATAGCTTTCGCCTGACGCGGATTCTCTTCGAGATAGTCGCGCAGAGCCTCGCTGACGGCAGTCTGGACAGCGCCGATAACCTCGCTGTTGCCGAGCTTGGTCTTGGTCTGGCCTTCGAACTGCGGTTCCATGACCTTCACAGAGATCACAGCCGTCAGACCCTCGCGGAAGTCATCGCCCGAAATCTCGACCTTGACTTTCTCAAGCAGCTTGTTGTCTTCGGCATACTTCTTGAGGGTCTGGGTCAGTCCGCGGCGGAAACCGGTCAGATGAGTACCACCCTCGATAGTGTTGATATTGTTGACAAACGAATAGATATTCTCGTTATAAGTGCTGTTGTAGGTCAGCGCCACTTCCACGGGAATGCCGGAGCGCTCGGTCTGAAGATGGATAACATCATTGATCAGCGGCTCTTTGTTCTTATCGATATATTCGACGAACTCACGCAGACCGTTCTTGCTGTAGAACACCTCTTTGCGGGGTTCTTCACCGCGCAGATCGGTAAGGGTCAGCGTTATTCCGGCGTTGAGGAACGCGAGGTCACGCAGACGGTTGGCCAGAGTATTGTAATCGTAGACTGTGACGGTGAAAATCGACGGATCGGGGCGGAAGGTTATCGATGTTCCGGTGTCTGAGGCCTCCCCTTCTATCCGAAGCTCGGTTGTCGGCTTGCCGCAGGAATATTCCTGGACATAGAGCTTGCCGTCGCGGCGCACTTCGGCGCGCAGATAGGTCGAGAGCGCATTGACGCAGCTGACGCCGACACCGTGGAGACCGCCCGACACCTTGTAGGAGTCTTTATTGAACTTACCGCCGGCGTGGAGCACGGTCAGAACTACTTCGAGAGCGCTTTTATGTTCTTTCTCATGAAGGTCAACGGGAATACCTCGGCCATTATCGACAACCGTGATGGAGTTGTCTTTGTTGATAGTCACCTCGATATGGGTGCAGAATCCCGCGAGAGCCTCATCGATAGAGTTGTCGACAACCTCATAGACAAGGTGGTGGAGACCTTTCTCACTGATGTCGCCGATATACATTGCAGGGCGTTTTCTGACAGCCTCGAGGCCTTCGAGCACCTGAATGGAACTCGCGCCGTATTCTTCGTGTCCTTCTTCTCTTTCTGACATATTTATAATGTTGGTTATTAACAAATTAACAAGCAGCACAATATGCGCTGATATACACTGCAAAGTTACAAAAAATTCCGCTACCCGCAAAATGCGCGCAGCCGCGATTCACGACGGCGAAGCCACGCCGATAAAACTTGCCATTATCGGCAAGTTTCACTATCTTTACCATATACTTCAATCAAAGTTATTGCCGATAATGAAATCTGATTAAATCACTCTTTTTATATGACTAAACGCTATATAGGCATTGACAATAAATTTTAGTCAGGTATAACCATTTAGGGCAAAATAGTCGTAGTTTGAACTATTATTGCTATATTTGCAGCATAATAGACGCAAGTGCAACCATGGAAGAAAACATATACATGTTGCCTGACGGTGAAATCCGCCGTCGGCTTGGACAAAAAATAAGGCGTCTGCGACTACGACAGAACTTCACTCAGGCATCGCTCGCAGAACAGGCGCAAGTTTCTCTGACAACCTTAAAGAAAATCGAAAAAGGAGATATAAGCTATTTCGATTCCCTGATGCGTGTGCTTCGCATTCTGGGGGAACTGGATGTGTTCTCTCCCCTCATTAAAGAAGAAGAGATGAGCCCCAACGAATACTTCGAGTTTGTTGAGGCAAGCAAGAAGAAGCAGCGCAAACGAGCAAGCGGCAGCAACAAAACCAACCAACAACCTAATACGGAGGATTCAGAATGGTAGATATCGCGAGAGTAAACCTGTATGGACAACCCATCGGGACATTCCGATGGGATAACAACCGTCAGTTGGCACATTTCGAGTATGCCGACAGTTTCATCGGCAAAGGTCTTGAACCTTCTCCGATTCTAATGCCTGTGCGTCAGGGAAGGGTCTATTCATTCTCCGACATAGGTCACGAGACATTCAAAGGGCTTCCCGGTATGCTTGCCGATTCATTGCCCGACACCTACGGGCGAGCATTGTTCGACCGTTGGCTTGCGCTCACCGGACGTAGCAGCGGAAACGCAGTGGAGACACTATGTTTCCTCGGTAAACGCTGCATGGGCGCGTTAGAGTTCGAACCAGCCATGGATGCGCCTTATAGTCCGGATGTAAGAATAGAACTTGACTCCCTTGTCGAAGTGGCAAGCGAGGCCTTGTCTGAAAAGGAAGAGTTCGGAGCCAATCTTGAAGAGGACAAGAAAGCAGCAATAGCCGAAATTGTGCGTCTCGGCACCTCTGCCGGAGGACAGAGGTCCAAAGCCATCATAGCCTACAATCCATCGACTGGGGAAGTTCGTTCAGGACAGATTGAAGCTCCGGAAGGCTTTGACTATTATCTTATAAAACTCGACGGCGTAACCGCCGAAACCGGATTCAGGGAAACACAGAATTTCGGTCGTCTTGAATACTCGTTCTATAGACTTGTAAGAGAATGTGGCATAGAAATGTCGGATTGCAGTCTGATAGAAGAGAATGGACGCGCCCATTTTCTCACCAAGCGTTTTGACCGCCAGTCCGGAGAGAAAATCCATATGCAGACGCTTTGCGGAATAGCGCATTATGACTATCGTAATCCCCGTTCATACTCTTACGAGCAGGCATTCAACATAATGAGAGCCCTGAGACTGCCATACTCACAGGCGCAGGAAATGTTTCGCCGTATGGTATTCAATGTGGTAATCCGCAATCAGGATGACCATACCAAAAACATATCCTTTCTTATGGACAAACGGGGCGAATGGTACCTCTCGCCAGCATACGACATGGGATTTGCCTATAATCCTAAGGGAGGCTGGACCGCACAACACCAGATGTCAATAAACGGAAAGTTTGACGACATCACCCGCAAAGACCTTCTGGAATTTGCAAGACACAACAATATAAAAGAGGCTGCTGAAATCATCGACCGCATTACCGAAGTGTCTTCATGCTGGCCACGCATGGCAAAGGAATGTGAAGTTCCCCGGCCCATGATAGATGCCATTGTGCCGAATTTGAAACTCTCCATATAAGAGATGTTCATTTAGTCAGGCGCGGTTCGATGTAGCTGACAATGGCGGCGGGATCGGTACATCCGATAACGTATTGGCGGCCGCTCTTGAGCCTTATCAGAAAGCAATGGCTTCGGCTGCCGTAATAGCCGAAATAGGTTCCGATCATTATGTCGCTGAAATAGCCCCAGTAGCCGAACAGTCCGCCACTGCCGCAGAGCCTCAGTCCGCCGGCCGAGGGATAGCACGTGTCGACCGACGCAATATCGCCGTATGAGAAATATCTGGGTCGCGAGATAAGTCTATTAAGCACTATGCCCGACTGATTCGCTTCGACAGAAACGGGACAATAATAGAGTCCCGAAATAATCGCAACCCCCAATATTACGCAGAATATGACAAGCCTGTCGGTTTCGCCGACAAGCGAGACTAAGCCGACAGCGCTGAGAATCAGAACTACCGCCGTAATAATTATTGAATACACGCTGAATTTTACCCGGTTCTTCATATTTTTGATTTTAATCGTTTTCTTCAAGGATAAAAATTTTCTCTACGGGCTTGCCGAAAAACCGGCTTATTTTCAGAGCCAGCGGTGTTGACGGAAGAAACCGTTTTTTCTCGATAGCGACAATAGTCTGACGGCTCACCCCGACAGCGTCGGCAAGTTGCTGCTGAGTTATGTTCATTTCGGCGCGTTCAACCTTTATTCGGTTATTCATTGTCGCTCAACTTATTATAACGGCGCATCTCCAGCTTGAAGTTGCAGACGAAAACAATCGGAAACAGCCCGAGATTAATAAATGAGAACCAGACGAACGCTATGCCGTTTATGGCGATAGTGCAGGCAACGAGCAGTATAACATAGACATACAGCGAGTTCAGAAGCGACGCCAGCCTGATCGATCGCGTCATCTCATCTTCGTTGCGCTCTTTTGAACACACGATAAAGAGCGCCCCGAGCGCGATGCTGATAATTACAGTGTCGTTCACTACAGATTCGGCTATACCTGTCAGGGGGAGCGCACCAAAACAGATAAGAGCTCCGGCCACAAGAGCCGGGATGAACAGAATCCATCCGACGAGCTGAAACTGATGAGGAAAAAGAAGATTTTTCATATAATCGGAATGTTTGATGGCAAAGGTAAATAATATTTTTCATATTGACAAGTTTACTTTACATTATGTTCAGTTATCTTGACTCATTTCGGTTGTAGCCACTCTTACTTTAGCGGTATATACAGCCAAAGGCGCGGTTTTTCAGCGGTTTTTCATTAATTTTGCAGCCGCGTTCAATTTATCAAGTATTATGAGTAACCTTTGTGACGAAATCAAGCGGCGACGCACATTCGCCATCATCTCCCACCCCGATGCCGGTAAGACAACCCTGACCGAGAAACTGCTTCTTTTCGGCGGCGCAATCCATGTAGCCGGCGCTGTCAAAAGCAACAAGATCAAGAAGACGGCAACGAGCGACTGGATGGAGATCGAGAAGCAAAGGGGAATCTCGGTCGCCACTTCAGTAATGGGCTTCAACTACGGCGACTACAAGATAAATATCCTCGACACACCGGGCCATCAGGACTTTGCCGAAGACACCTACCGCACGCTGACTGCTGTCGACTCGGTCATCATTGTTGTCGACGTTGCCAAAGGCGTGGAGCAGCAGACACGCAAACTCATGGAAGTGTGCCGTATGCGCAACACCCCCGTGATCATCTTCGTCAACAAGCTCGACCGCGAGGGACGTAACCCGTTCGACATTCTCGACGAACTTGAAAGCGAACTGAAAATCGGCGTGCGCCCGCTTTCGTGGCCCATCAATATAGGCGCCAAGTTCAAAGGCGTCTACAACATATATGAGCATACCCTCGACCTCTTCAAGCCCGACAAGCAGAAAGTTTCGGAACGCCATGAGATCAGCGATATAAACGACCCGCGCATCGACGCCGAAGTCGGCGAAGTCGATGCCGCCCAACTGCGCGAAGACCTCGAGCTTATCGAGGGGGTATATCCCGAGTTCGACAAAGAGGAATATCTGCGCGGCCGTCTGGCTCCGGTTTTCTTCGGGTCGGCGCTCAACACATTCGGCGTCAAGGAACTACTCGACTGCTTCGTTGAGATAGCCCCGCAACCGCGTGCCGTCGAAGCCGAAGAGCGCACCGTCGAGCCTCAGGAAGAAGCTTTCAGCGGCTTCGTGTTCAAGATCCATGCAAACATGGACCCGAACCACCGCAGCTGCATAGCCTTTGTGAAAGTATGCTCGGGCACGTTCGAAAGGAACGCCCCATATCGCCACGTGCGCCAGAACAAGCTCATGAAATTCGCCGCACCGACAGCTTTCATGGCCCAGAAAAAGAATATCGTCGACGAAGCTTTTCCGGGCGACATCGTCGGACTGCCCGACAACGGCAACTTCAAGATCGGCGACACCCTGACTTCAGGCGAACAGCTCCACTTCAAAGGCCTGCCGAGCTTCTCGCCCGAAATGTTCAAATATATCGAGAACACCGACCCCATGAAAGCCAAGCAGCTCGACAAAGGTATTCAGCAGCTTATGGACGAAGGTGTAGCCCAGCTCTTCACCAACACCTTCAACGGCCGCAAGATTATCGGCACTGTCGGTCAGCTTCAGTTCGAGGTCATCCAATACCGTCTGCTCCACGAATACGGGGCCAACTGCCGCTGGGAACCACTGTCGCTCTACAAGGCCTGCTGGATCGAAAGCGACGATCAGGAAGCCCTCGAAGCCTTCAAGCGCCGCAAACATCAGTTCATGGCCATTGACCGCGAAGGGCGCGACGTCTTCCTTGCCGACTCAAACTACGTCCTGACCATGGCCCAGCAGGACTTTCCCAAGCTGAAGTTCCATTTTACATCAGAGTTCTGATTCCCCGTCAGCGCTCATACATACCAAAAATCAGAAAAATAATCTGAGGCGATTATTTCTGTATTTTGTGTGTTTATTTGGTGCCTGTTGTGCATATTTGCGGTGCGATAAAGGTGCGCACAAAATTACGCGCACCATACGCCCAAAAAGCATCACCACATGAGATCTATTGACCTGCTTTTTTATTGGCCTGGAGTCTCTTCAAGTCCCGGTCAAGTTCCTTGATACTTTCAAGTTGGGCGAGTTGTTTTTGCTCTTCCATATAGAGGGCATATTCTTTTTCGGCTTTGGCAACCGCGAGCTCATGCTTGATTTTCCCCGCAGTTTCCAGAATATTATGGCCATTCATGGTAAGTAGCATATCAAGTTTTTCAACCCAATCTTTCATATACATCACACGATGGTTGAGAGCCTGCGTTTCTGCGAAAGCGAGATATTGCTCTACTATGAGTTTAAGATTCTGAAGCTCTGTTTCGTCAAGATAATTTTTCCCGGTCGCAATATCGCATTTACGTACTTTGCCGGGCTTGGAAGTAGAAATAAGCCCCATATTCGGCAGGCAATGATTCGCCCGGTAATATACCAGTTGAGCGGCAGTCTGACCACTTACAGCCCAAAGCAGTTTATTCTGTACTTTTTTGAAAAAGTCGAGTGTAATCTGCGCATCGGGGTCGTAGTCCTTACTGAGACGGTAAATATCCTTTACCTGCTGGTAAAACACCTTTTCTTCAACCCTTATTGAGCGAATCCGATCAAGAAGTTCTTTGAAATAATTCATAGAACTTCCGCTTTTGAATCGCTCATCATTAAGGGCGAATCCCTTGACGATGTAATCGCGAAGTCTCTGCGTCGCCCATATGCGGAACTGTGTGCCTTGTATCGACTTTACCCTATACCCGACCGAGATAATCACATCAAGATTGTAATAGTTGGTGGGCTTTTTAGAAAAATCGGAAATTCCGATTTTCTTCTTGGTGACATCTTCATTCAATTCACCTTCCGAGTATGCATTGAGAATATGTTCGTTGACGGTCGAACGGGATTTTCCGAACAATTCAGCCATTTGGTCTATGGTCAGCCAAACAGTTTCATCAGCAAAAAGGACGTCAACTTTGATTACGCCGTCCTCGGACTTGTATATTACAATTTCGTCATTCATAATCCTATCGTTCTCAGTGTGATTTATAAATTCTTTCAGTTCCATGACAAACTCACCGTTTGCGGTCCTTAATTTATGCGTTTTTCTTTAAACTATTTTAATGAATATTTCGCAGTGATGGATTATCGCTGACAAGTTTTAGAAATCTGCCATAGTCAGAGCCAGATGGCGATCTGATAGGTGATGACGGCGGCGAGCCAGGCCACAGCGGTGTTGTAAACTACCGAGAACAGGCCGTAGCCCCAGTGGCCGGTCTCCTTTACAATGGCCACAAGGGTAGCCATGCAGGGGAAATACAGCAGCACAAACACCATAAAGGCCAATGCCGAAGCCGAGGTGAAGTCGGGCTTTCCGGTGACAGGATTCGGAGCCTTGATACGTTCCGAAAGTTTCGATTCGGTAACTTCCTCGTCGCCCGTATAAAGCACTCCGAGACTCGACACGACTATCTCTTTTGCCGGAATTCCGGCAAGCACGGCAACAGTGGCGCGCCAGTGGAATCCTGCCGGCTCCATAACCGGATTCACAGCCTTTCCGGCCATTTCGAGGTAGGAGTCTCGCGAGGTGTCGATACGCCCTTCGTCGATCTGTTCGACCTCAAACGAGGGTGTCGAGGCCTGTTCGTCGTGAAGAGGGAAATAATTCAACGCCCAAACGATTATCGAGGCTACCAGAATAACGCCGCCCATCTTGCGCAGATACTGTTCCCCCTTCGCCCACATATGGCGGCACGAGGCCTTGAATGTCGGAAGGCGGTAAGGGGGCAGCTCCATGACAAAAGGAGTCTCGTCGGCCTTGAAGTAGAACCGGCGCAACATTCTGGCAGTCAGAACTGCCACGAGAATGCCCAATATGTATAGTGACATAAAGGCGAGAGTGGCATGGTCAGGAAAAAACGCGCCTATAAGGAGCACATAGATAGGCACTCGGGCCGAACACGACATGAACGGATTTATAAGAATCGTTATCAGGCGGCTCGAACGGCTCTCGATCGAGCGCGTCGACATTATGGCCGGAACATTGCATCCGAAGCCCATGACAAGAGGTATGAAGCTTTTTCCGTGGATTCCCATGCGGTGCATGACCTTGTCCATGATGAATGCCGCACGCGCCATATAACCCGAGTCTTCGAGAAACGACAGGCAGAAGTAGAGGATGAGTATATTCGGAAGGAAAACGATAACGCCGCCTACACCGCCGATGATGCCGTCGCCGATGAGATCTTTGAGTGGCCCGTCGGGCATATACTGCTCGACCAGCGAACCGAGCCAGCCGACGGCTGCCTCGATCCAGTCCATAGGATACTGGCCGACACTGAACGTGGCCCAGAAAATGAATGCCATTATGGCGAGAAAAATCGGGAATCCGAACAGGCGGTTGGTTACGATGGCGTCGAGCACGCGGGTTGTGTCGGCCGAGTCAACCGGATTCTGCTCCATAGTCTCGGCGAGTGCGCCTGAAATGAATCCATAGCTTTCTCCGGCAATCAGCGATGCGACATCCTCGCCCGGAAACACCTCGGCGAGACGTTCGACCTCACGGTCGCGCAGCTCGAAAATCTCTTTTGCATCTTTTGTACCTTCGACAAGACTCTCGACCTCCTTGTCGTTCTCAAGCAACTTTATCGCCATATAACGCGGCGAGAACCTCGGCCGCAGATCGGGGTCGGCCTTCAGAGCGCGGTTCAGAATACCGACACTCTGTTCAAGCTCCTTGCCGAGAGTGACATGGACATGGCGAACCACGGCATGACGGTCTTCAGCAACAGCGATGACAGCGTCGAAAAGCTGCCGGATTCCCTCTCCGGTGCGCGCCACTGTCGGAACGATCGGCACGCCGATCATCTCGCTCAGTTTCTTGTAGTCGAGCGATATTCCTTTCTGTTTGAGTTCGTCGAACATATTGAGCGCGATAACCATCGGCCGGTTCATGTTGATCAGCTCGGTGGTCAGATATAGATTGCGCTCGAGATTTGTGGCATCGACAATATTGACGATAACATCGGGCTCGTTATCGCGCAGATATTTGCGCACATAGAGTTCTTCGGGCGAATAACAGGCCAGCGAATAGGTTCCCGGAAGATCGACAATGCGGAATGTGACATCATCCTGACGGAATGTTCCCGTTTTGGCGTCGACCGTGACACCGCTGTAGTTGCCTACGTGCTCTCTGGCTCCCGACGCCACATTGAACAGCGAAGTTTTTCCGCAGTTCGGATTGCCGATAAGAGCGACATTGATTGCCGAAAGATGGCCCGGGGCGAGAGGAATTTCAGAGGTAGCCTGATCGTTGTCGGGGCGCGGATGACCTTGCGCATCGACTTCGGCTACGACAACCTGAGCAGCTTCGGAGCGTCGCAACGACACTTCATAGCCCATCAGGGAGTATTTCACAGGGTCGTTGAGGGGAGCCTGAAGCATATCCTTGACTGTTCGCCCCTTGACAAACCCCATCTCTATCATACGTTTACGGAATGCGCCGTGACCAAGCACTTTCACGACAACGGCCGACTGGCCCGGCTTAAGATCGGATAGTCTCATATTCTCGCTTAATTCTATGCAAAATTAGCGAATATGTATGAACTGCGAAATACTCAGAGCAGAGTATTTTTTTCCGACAAAGGCTGCCGCCCTCATGCGTGGGTCTGCAATTCCGTCAGAAGGAAAGGTGCCGTAGGAGATTCTCCGGCAGCGATAGCCTCGGGAGTGCCCGTCGCTATGATTCTTCCGCCGTTCTTACCGCCGCCCGGCCCCATGTCGACAATATAGTCGGCACTCTTGATGACATCGAGATTATGTTCGATGACAACGACCGTATTGCCGCGGTCGACAAGTCGGTTCAGAACAGTCATGAGTGTGGAAATGTCGTCGAAATGAAGGCCTGTTGTCGGCTCATCGAGAATGAAGAGAGTGCGGCCCGTATCGCGTTTGGCGAGTTCGGTAGCGAGTTTCACGCGCTGGTTCTCGCCCCCCGAAAGCGTCGACGACGGCTGTCCGAGCTTTATATAGCCGAGGCCGATCTCCTGCATGACCTTGATTTTATGAAGAATCGAAGGCATATTGGCAAAAAATTCAACAGCCTGATTTATTGTCATATCGAGCACATCGGCTATCGACTTCCCTTTAAACCTCACTTCAAGTGTCTCGCGGTTATAGCGCTTGCCGTGACAGGTCTCGCACGGCACAAGCACGTCTGGGAGAAAGTTCATCTCGATAGTACGGTAGCCGTTGCCGGAACAGGTCTCGCATCGGCCTCCAGCTATATTGAACGAGAAGCGACCGGGCTTGTAGCCGCGAACACGTGATTCTGGAAGCCCTACGAAGAGATTCCTGATGTCGGTGAACACTCCGGTGTAGGTCGCCGGATTCGAGCGCGGCGACTTGCCCAAAGGTGTCTGGTCGACGGTGACGACCTTGTCGATATTCTCGAGCCCGCATATCTCGCCGTAGGGAAGCGGCTCGGTCTGAGAGCGGTAGAACCGGCGCGACAGAATGGGCTGCAGGGTTCCGTTGATCAGCGATGACTTGCCGCTGCCGCTCACTCCGGCTACAACTGTCAGAGTTGCGAGCGGAATGCGGAGATCGACGCCCTGAAGATTGTGTCCGGCCGCTCCGATGAGTTCAAGAAAGCGACCGTTACCCGGCCGACGCACCGGGGGCACGGCGATCTCGCGCCGACCCGTCAGGTAGTCGGCAGTCAGGGTCGACGTCCGCAGCATCTCTTCCGGCGTTCCGCTGAAAACGACGTTTCCGCCTTTGCGTCCGGCTCCCGGGCCTATATCGACAATATAGTCGGCGTCAAGCATCATGTCTTTGTCGTGTTCGACTACGATGACCGAGTTTCCGGCATCGCGAAGACGCTTGAGCGAATCGATAAGACGGCGGTTGTCGCGCTGGTGGAGTCCTATGCTCGGTTCGTCGAGAATATAAAGCACATTGACAAGCTCGCTGCCGAGCTGTGTGGCAAGCCTTATGCGCTGGCTCTCACCGCCCGACAGCGTTGCCGAATTGCGGTCGAGCGACAGATATTCGAGACCTACGTCGACCATGAACCGCAGACGGGTGCGTATCTCTTTGAGAATCTCATGCGCCACAATGCGCGAGGTGGCCGGCAGACGGTCTTCGACATTTTCTGCCCATTCGAGCAGGTCGCCGATGTCGAGGCGTGTCAGTTCGGCGATATTCTTGCCGTCGACAAAGAAGTGAAGAGCCTCGCGGTTAAGTCGTGCGCCGCCGCATTCCGGGCACACGGCGCGCGAAAACCATTGTCCGCTCCACTTGCGCGCCGCACGTCCGCTGTCTTCGTCCTGAAGCGATTCGATATATTTCACAAGTCCTTCGTAGGTCTGGAAATAATTCGAAGTCGAAAGAGTGTCGTTTTTCAGCACAAGGCGTTCGGTGGTGCCGTTGAGAATATCGCTCAGAGCTTCATCAGGGAGATCGACCACTGGAGTGTCGAGCGTGCAGCCATATTTCTCGCATATAGCCGCCACCTGCCAGAACACCATCACATTGCGATATTTACCGAGCGGCAGTATCGCTCCCTCTCGAATCGACAATTTCGGATTGGGAATGATCTTCTCGCGGTCGACGATATTGACCGTGCCGAGCCCTTTGCAGCACGGGCAGGCTCCCTGAGGCGAATTGAACGAAAAATTATGGGGCGCAGGCTCGCGGTATGAGATTCCGCTGACAGGATCCATCAGCTGCTGACTGTAATGGGCCACACTGTCGTTGTCGACATCGACAACCATAAGCGTCTTGTCGCCCTGACGCAGGGCGTTGTCGACGGTGTCGGTAAGCCGCTCGCGGTCTTTCGACGAAACCTTGAGGCGGTCGACAACGAGTTCTATAGAATGGTTGCGGTAGCGGTCGAGCTTCATTCCGAGCGTTATCTCACGCAGTTCTCCGTCGACCCTCACGCGCAGATAGCCTTTCTTACGCAGATTCTCGAACAACTCTTTATAATGACCCTTTCGGTTCACCACGAGAGGCGCAAGCACGTAGATAGGCCGGCCGTCGTATTTGTCGAGAATAAGATCTACAATCTTATCGCGTGTATATTTCACCATAGGCTCGCCCGACAGATAGCTCACGGCCGTAGCAGTGCGCGCGTAGAGCAGGCGCAGAAAGTCGTAGATCTCGGTTGTTGTGCCAATAGTGCTCCGGGGATTGCGGTTTATCGTTTTCTGCTCGATGGCGATAACCGGGCTCAGTCCCGTGATAGAATCGACATCCGGACGTTCGAGATTGCCGAGCATATTCCGGGCATATGAAGCGAAAGTTTCGATGTAGCGGCGCTGTCCTTCAGCAAAAATCGTGTCGAAGGCAAGCGACGATTTGCCGCTGCCGCTGAGGCCGGTAATAACAACGAGGCGGTTATGGGGAATGGTGACGTCGATATTGCGCAGGTTATGGACGCGCGCTCCTTCGACCACGAGTTGAGGCTCGCTCACTTTTTGATCCATCGGTGGTTATAGACGTGTTTATGCTGATGCGAACGGCTCATCGAGTCGTCGGTGGGAATCTTGACGATATATGTCTTGCCGTCGGGATTCGGGAGTTTGTCGGAGCGTATCCAGGGGTTATATTCGCGAAGAATCATGTAGTTTATTTTCCTTGCCTTGGCCCATTCGGCCCAGCTGTCGACAGCTGTCGACACCTCGATCTTGCGGAACTCCAGAGGCTGATAGAGCTGGTCGGCCGTCAGCGAGAAACCGTAGTGGGCCGGATTCTCCATAATGACCTTGGCAGCCAGAAGGCGGTAGATATAGCGCATCGTCTCGTTGGGAAGCCAGAGGTCATAGGCCGACGAAGCGCCCTGGCCCGTCTGCTCGCGCGAGATACGCCCCATACCGGAATTATAGCTTGCCGCCACACTTTCCCACGACCCGTATTTGTCGAAGGCTTTTTTCAGATATTTGCAGGCAGCCTCGGTCGACTTTTCCGGGTCGAAACGCTCGTCGACATCAGCCGTCACCTCAAGACCGAAATCGCGGCCTGTCGACGGCATGAACTGCCATAGTCCGGCAGCCTTTGCCGGCGAAACGGCTCTCGGATCGAGCGTGCTCTCGATGCAGGCCAGATAAAGCAGATCTTCGGGCACTCCGTTCTTCTTCAATATCGGCGCCATTACCGGGAAATAGCGGTTTGCGCGCTTGATCTGAAGCAGCGTGTTGCCGTGGGTATAGGCCATCGAAGTCAGCTCGCGGTCGAGCCGCTCGAAACGGTCGGTACGGTCAAGGTCGACACTCTGTCCGCCGAAAGTCATCTTCGACGGAATCTCGGGGTTGTTTACCACGCTGAAATGCGGGTTCTCGGCGCTCAATGTCAGCGCTGATGCGAGTATGGCAAGACAAATAAATCTGTTCATATACATAATATCATTAAACGGCGCGGCGCCCCGTCTGGTTCGGGAACTACTTGTAGTCGACAATGTTTATGTCGCCGCTGAGATCATATTTTTTGCCGTCGGCGCCCGTGGCTTTGATGACATAATAATAGACACCGGCCGGAACGGGCTTACCCCCCATCTTTCCGTCCCATCCCTGCGATGGATCGGTAAGAGTGATGATTTTTTTGCCCCAGCGGTTGAAGATCGTGCATGAGAATGACGTTATCGAGCGATATGCCACCTTCCATTCGTCGTTGACCCCTTCGCTGGCTCCGGGAGAGAAAGCGTTGGGACACAGCAGCTGAGATTCGCCGATGCTGACCTCGAAAGTCTGGCTCGTGGACTCGCATGATCCGGCCGCATTGGCGCATACGAAGCGAACGTAAGTCGTGCCGAGCTCGTCGAACGTAAACGTGAAGTCGGTCGAAGCCTCGCGATAGGTGATGTCGGCGAAATCTTCGGTTGTCGACATCTGCCATTCGGTGAAAATCGCCGCATCGGTCACTGCCGCCTTGAATTCCACAGCTGCCGGCGCCGAACCTCCGAGAGCTTCGGGATCGTCGCCGTTGTTGATCTTGTTGTCCGATTCGTCGGGATCGGTACGCCGGGCCGTCGCCACGGCGTCGACAGCCGTAGGCTCCACTGTCGGCGAAGTAACCGAGACCGGAGCGCCCCACTGCTTCAGGAACCGATCGCCTTCGAGAGTGAATTCCGTGGCGCAATACGACGCCGCGACATGTATTGTCCCCTCGGCATCGGCAAGCGTCACCGACGCAGCCTGCGGATTGTAGACTCCCGACTCTTCATCGTAGGCCAGCGTGTTATAAGTCATTGTCAGCTCGCGCGACAGTTCGAGACGGCGCCCGTTGATGTCGTAATAAGGGATAATGCCGGCCGAGCCGTCGACAATCAGCGACGCTGTGCCGCAGTCCTGTTCGTCGGCCGCACGGAGTCCGTTAAGGGTCAGGACATAGCGCGAATAGTCGACGAGCCAGAAATATGTCCGGCGACTACCTTCCTCTATGATATAGCCCATATCTCCCTCGACGTTCGAAAGCGTCCAGTCGGAGCCGTCGTGAGCCAGCGAAGCGGCTGCAACCGGCTCGGCGTAGCCGCCGCCGAGTGTGCTGAAACGCTGCCATGAGACCTGAGCCCCCGGCGAGTCGGCATGATAAACGATCTGAAGCCCGGCGACACCGTCGGCCACATAGACGGCATTCAGCCCCGACGAGGCGGGCGCGTCTGCCTCAAGAACCGGCCGCGTGGCCGACACGAAAGATATGGAACCGCCACGGGCAGCCAGAGCAACCGCCATAACGGCGCAAAGAATCAGTCCTCTCATAATCTTGCAAAGATAGTAAAAACCCTCCGAAATCCATTGCCGGCTTCCCGAATTATGAAAAAAGGTCTTATGCGAAATAATCCGTTGAAGCCTCGGAACAATTTAAAAACGACACATTATTAGCTAAAATCATCAAACATGTTTGGAATTTTAGATTTTTTAGCTTAGCTTTGCAATATAGCACCAATTTAATCACTTCTATGAAACATTCCCTACTAATTATTCTGGCTGTTCTGTCTTCGATTACTATGCCGGCCGTAGAGCGCTCCGCTCGACCGACGGGCAAAAATATCAGGCAGTTCAATGCGGCAGGCCACGCCTCGACCCAACGGCGCGCCCCTCTGCTGCGGATGCCGGCCGAAGCTCCGGCAAATGCCGTGGAAGTACCTTTCACACATATTTTGGGCAAAGGATGCCCGGAAGCCGCCAACTACACCGAAATAAACTCCAACGGCGACAACCGTAAATGGATCTACACTACATCGAACGGATATGCCGCCCTGATGGTGCCGAACGACGCCAATGTCGACGCCAACGACGACTGGCTCATCACCGTGCCCGTCCACATCAGGCCCGGCAACTATGTTCTCTCTTTCGAGGTCGGCATTATGGGTTCGGGAACACCTAACGTCGAGCTCGCGGCTAAGATGGGTACTGCCCCTACTGTGGCCGGCATGACAGTCGAGATTGCTCCTCGCACGGTCTATAAAGAGAAGGATTTCGTCAAACAGGAGTTCAACGTCGCCATCGGAGAAGAAAATTATTATTATTTCGGATTCCACGGCACAACGAAAAAAGATCAGAAAGGAACGATCAAACTGCGCAATGTCGGCGTGCGCGAAGGCTCGGCAACGCCCCCGGTAGTTGTCGATCCGCCCGCCGCCGGCACTCTGACATGGACTCTCGCCCCCAAGGGGGAACTCAAAGCTACAGTTGTCTACACCGCTCCGACTAAGACCAAAAGCGGAGCCGACCTTGCCGAGATAACCAAGGTGGAGATCACCTCGCGCTGGGGCGTCGACAAGTTCACTTACGACAATGTCAAACCGGGGCAGGTTATAACACTCGAGAATGTCGAGATGTATGCCGGCATAAACAACCGGTTCACCGGAGTGGCGTATGTCGGCGACAAAGCCGGCGATATGGTCGAGCACAAGAGTATATTCTGCGGGCCCGACACACCGCTGGCGCCCGGCGACGTGCGCCTGAATGTATCCGACGACTATAAGAAGGCTACTCTTTCGTGGACGGCGCCAGGCGAAGTCGGCGAAAACGGCGGATATGTCGACACCGATAATCTCACATATTATATTTTCGATGCCTTCGGCAACTACTACGATCCCGCTGTCGCCACAACCCGAGAAACCTCTTATGAGTTCGATTATTCCGATCTTACCGGTCAGGATTTCTTCGCCTATCAGGTAACAGCAGGCTTCGGTGAGAGATATTCGCTCGACTGCCCGTCGAATATCGCCACCGTCGGACAGCCCGGCGCACTTCCCTTCACTGAATCATTCAGTGACGGCCGCTACGACGGCTTATGGCTGATCGACCCGGCCACTACAGGTTCATCGACACAGATGTACGGCACTGTCGACGATGACTATTTCGCGTCGCTGATCGACCCCGACGACCCCGATGCGCCTACACCGCTGACATCCCACGACGGCGACAACGGCTTCTATTACTGGCTCCCGGTTGAGAAAGACGCAATGTTCGGGCTCGTCAGTCTGCGCGCCGACATCTCGCAAGCCTCTGAGCCCGTTCTTGAATTCTGGTATCAGGGACAGGGAAGCACAATAGAAGTTCTCGCTGCCGGAGGCACCAAAGCGCTTGCCGTCATAAAGACAATTGATCTGCAGGCAGCCCCGACAACCCGATGGACGCAGGCACGCATTCCGCTCGACGCTCTTAAAGCCGACGGAGCGGTGCAGTTTGAGCTTCGCCTGACCGCCACACACAACGACGATGACCACACATGGAGCGTTCCATTCGACAATATCCGTGTTCGAGATCTTGCCGCATGCGAATTGCGCATCGTCAGCGCCTCTTGTCCCGAATTATCGGTGCCCGGCGATAAACTGTCAATGAAAGCCCATATCGAGAATCTCGGAACCGAAGCCGCCAGATCGGCCAAAGTTCAACTGAAAGTCAACGGTAACATTATCAAGACTGTCGAGCTCGGCGACCTCCCCGCCAACACTTTCGGAGATGCCGCTTTCGAATATACAGTTCCTCTCGATGCACCCGACAGGCTGGCCGTAGCGCTTGAGGCTGTAATCGACGGCGAAGCCACACCTGCCGACAATATTGCCGTATTCGACGTGACAGTCAGGCGCAAACCCTTCGCAGCCCCCACAGGACTTACCGCGACTGCCGACGGGCGCAATGTCGCTCTGGCCTGGGACGAACCTGTCAACGAACTTGGCAAGACCGCTGTCGTCACCGATGATTTCGAAAGCGAAGACTACACTCCGATGTCTATCAGCGGCGCCGGAGGATGGACTGTCTACGACGGCGACGGACTTCGCACCTACAACGTGTTCCGCGAATACAACAACCCGTATCAGACAGCCCCGATGGCCTTCCAGCTCTTCAACCGCGAAATCGCGGAAGTGCCCGAAAGCTACTATCTCGATGCCGAACCCTACAGCGGCGACTCGTTCATGATGGGCGTAAGCGGTGCCGAAGGCCAGAATGACAACTGGCTAATCTCGCCCGCCCTGTCGGCCAAAGAACAGACTGTAAAATTCATGGCCAAGAGCTTCACTGTCGCGTGGCCCGAGACTTTCAAGGTGTTCTATTCGACAACAGGCAACAGGCATGAGGACTTCGTGAATGAAGTGACCACAGTCAATGGTCTCCCGGAAAACCGCGAGGTTCCCGAAGACTGGACTGAATTCTCTTTCACTCTTCCCGAAGGGGCTACATACTTCGCCATCAACCACGACAGCTACGACACTCTGGCTCTCTTTGTCGATGACGTTACCTATGAGCCTGCGCCCGAGATTCCCGCCGACCTCGCTATCGAAGGATACCACATTTTCCGCGACGGCGTTCAGCTGACCGACAAGCCTGTTGCAGCGCTCTCATTCATCGACTCGCCGCTCGCCGATGACGCTCCTGACGGCTCATACTCTTTCAGCTACACGGTAGTGCCGGTCTACAACTACGGCCCGGGCGCTGTCAGTGAAGCCGCCACTGTCAGCCTCTCTCTTGCCGGTCTCAGCGGAAATATCTCCATCCCGACAGCCGCACCGGCCTATAACGTTTCCGGCAAGGGAACCTTTGAGGTGGGCGGCCATACGTTTGAGGTGGTCCCCGGCGACCTCTTTTTTGCCCGGCCCAGCCAGCTCATCCGCTACACAGCCGATGAGCAGCAGCCGTGGGAGTACAGCTGGG
>OGWR01001151.1_pt1 | contig 22148 bp, 16 predicted proteins | sample 1576061 | NCBI WGS metagenome assembly OGWR01 (sample SAMEA3541511, study PRJEB24748) | human gut metagenome | biome: human gut; feature: human-associated habitat; material: faeces | place: China | collected 2012 | reverse complement strand
CTCTGCGGGAATTCCTGCACTTAATGACGTGAGTCTTAACATTGAGGACCGCCTCTATTCGGTCGACGCGGTGGGCCGACAGCTTGCCGAGCTTTACCGCAGTGTAGCAAATCGTTAATAGTAAGAGCATTATGGATGGTGTGAATCTCGGGGGGTTCGACAATTCGTGGTTCTCGACGGGGGCGCCGCGATGGAAGGTGCTGGCGTGGTACGTGGCGAATCTGCTGCTGTTGCGCAATCGCTTCTGTATCAGCAGCGGGCTGAAGGCGGCGGTGCTGCGGGCGTTCGGCGCCGAGGTCGGCCGCGGGGTAGTGATCAAACCGGGGGTCAACATAAAGTACCCGTGGCGGTTGCGCGTGGGCGACAACACCTGGATCGGCGAAGGGGTCTGGATCGACAATCTGGCGAAGGTGGACATCGCCTCCGACGTCTGCATCTCGCAGGGGGCGATGCTGCTCTGCGGCAATCACGATTTCACGCGGCCGACGTTCGACCTCATGGTGGGGCCGATCGCGCTGGGTCGTGGGGCATGGGTGGGCGCCAAGGCCACGGTGTGCCCGGGTGTCACCATGGGCGAGGGGGCGGTATTAGTGGTCGGGTCGGTGGCGAGCCACGACCTGGAGCCCTGGACCATCTACCGGGGGAACCCGGCGGTAGAGGTGCGCAAGCGCCGCCTCCGCCTCTGAGAGGGCGCCGCATAACGACCCAGGGGTTGGCACCCCTGGCTACAGGTATGCCACCCCTACGGGGTTGGGCATGCGGCAATAATAAGGGTTTACAGTTTCGTTGCATACATTATTATCCCGAGCCGGGGGCGATGGCCACCGGTTCGGGATTTTTTCGTAACTTTATGCCATGATTTCAGACCGACGGATGCTGAATGTTGCCACGGGGATTGCCGGAGCGGGGGTGCTGGTGCGCCTCAGTTCGGCGATGCTGGGTTCGCCGTGGCTCACGGTGATTTCGGACTCGCTGATGATTCTCGGTGGCTTCGTGGCTGCGCTCATGGGGGTGCTTCCTCTGGTGGCTGCCGGCATGGGCGGCCTTCAGCCTACAGCGGGCGCAGGGATGCGCTCTGAAGGGGACGGATGGGGGCTGTGGCGCGTAGGGCCGTATAGGATCGATGTGCCGCTGGCCGTATATCTGTGTGTGTGTGTGCTGTCGGTGGCGGTATGCCGCCCGAATCCGGCGTTTATGGCAGTGCCGAAACTTGCGCTGTTCGTGCTGATGCTGGCGGCCATCGGGCCGCTGATCAGTTCCGAGGGACTGTGCGAGATGCGACAGAGGCTCTGGAGGCTGTTGCTCTGGGGACTGAGGGTAATAGTGGTGCTTTCGTTCATCGTATATGTGACGGCGGCCATAGTCGACGTGCATTCGCGGCTCTACGATTTCATTCCCTACGCCGACCGCGACGGCATAACCAACGAGCGCATCATGTTGTCGGCCATCTCGGCGCTCGTGGCAGTAGACGCTCTCTGGAAGGCCACGCTCGCCGGAGCGACGGACCGGTGCAGACGCCTGTGGCTCATCGCGCTCGCCGCGGCGGCATTTCTGACGCTGATGCAGGCGGCCTCGCGTATGGCTCTGATCGGGTGCGTGGCGGCGATGCTCTATGTGGCGGTTGCCCACGGCCGCTACATCCTCGCCCACCGCAAGGCGCTCTTTATAGCCGTCGCCGCCGCAACGTTTATACTCATCCTGGGGGCGGCGTTTTTCTCGGAGGGCATTCTGCTGAAACTCTCCTGGGATTTCGAGGCGGGAAGCCTCTTCCGCTCGCGCAGCGCGCTTTGGACCGACCGCCTTGGCGAATTTCTCGACAATCCGGTGCTCGGGCTGGGCTTCCATGCTTTCGACCGCTGCACGCTGCCGACCGTCGACCCCGACTGGACTCCCGACTGGGGGCCGCTCGAGCCGGGCTCATCGTGGCTTACGCTGCTGTCGCAGACGGGGGTTGTGGGCTTCGCCTCGTTCGCCGTATGGCTCGCCGCGTGGTTTCGCCGTCAGATCCGAGCCGGCCACGGCTACACCATAGCCATCGCCATCCTCCTGCTCATCAACGGCGTATCCGAAGGGTGGCTCACCTATACCGGCGGCATCATATTCCTCTGCTTCTGGCTCAACGCCTCCGCCCCGGCCGAAAATCGATGATATTATCCCGACAATTTTCGCACAATTTGCGAGCGTGTTGAAAGTTACGAAAACAGCGCCATTCAGGTATAATCGGAGGCTCGCCCCGTCGCAGGGAGAGCCTCCGAATCAATTATTATCAAATCAACCTTATATAAGTCTGTCTTTTAATTTCGTTTGATATCAATCAATCTTTAAATTTGGCTTTGAGATAATTAGCTATTTCACAATTTATTTCGCTGTTGCCCTAAGGGAGGCGATGCGCAGCGGCGCATCCGCCACCCTTGGGGGGAACAGTCGTCTGGATTTGAAGTCGCGTCTTCTTCGACGCTCAGAGGTTGCGGACGGCGCCGGCGAAGAGGATGGTGCCGGTCGAAACCTCGCGGATAAGCATCACAAACGGACGGTCGATTATCACGGGAAGTGCCGGAGGAGCCATAACATCGCCTGTAGCAATAGTTACAGCCGCAGCTTTAGCACCCTTTTCATCGATTTCCACAGCCGATTTCTGAAGAATATTCTGCAACCCAACGGGCTCGGTGAACATCCGTATTGCGGCTCCCGAATCATATACCTTCGAGATTCCAAAATCAGCCAACGCCTTCTTCAGATTAATCGTCCCTGGCGTAAGTTTCATTTTAGGTATGGCATAGCAGACATTATCGCTGCCCAGCCAATTAAAAGCATTCTGAATATTCTCAGCTGTGAGAAATTCGTCGAGACTCTGCCCCTTCTTGGGCAGAAGATAGTCTAAGGCAAACTGCCCTCCTTTACATTTAAGCTCCACGCCCATCGACATCAGGGTTTCGGGATCGATGAAAACTCCGGCGATACCCTCGTTATGCATCATCTTTATGTTAGTGGTGCCGTTTTCGCCAAAGAAATCCTTATCGCGGGTTTTATCTACGTCGAATTCGTTAGCCCAAGGCCCGTAGAAATACAGTGCATTGAGCAGAGCGAAGGCTATCGGATCCTCCTCAAGAATCTTCGGAATGAGATTGTCGGTGCGTTCGGCGCACCATTTGTTGATTTCGTCGGCGATGCCACCGGCCTGAAAATCGCGGGCGAATACCTCGGGGGCGTAGTTGCCAGAAATCAAATCATTTCCCGCATCCGACAATGTAAATTGCGTGTCGTACCATAGAGCATTCGCAGGTTTGAACGTAACGGGCGAAGCATTCTTCATAGCGCCCATCAGCTTGGCGTTAAGAGAATTGAGCAGTTCCTTATCAGTGCAGCCCAATGCCGAGTAAATCTCTGCGGCAGCCTCAGGCTCGGTTACGTTGGCCAGCATAGACAGAAGCACCTGAGCGCTCAGCGGCGAGCAAATCACATTCTCCTCCGGTTCAGCACGCTTGTAAACCTTCTCGAAGAAATCGAGCTGTGCGGCGTTAACATCCGGCAGGGCTGCCTGCTCCTCAGCCGTAAGAAGCGTAACGACCAGCGTAGGAGGCACAGGTTCTGGATTCTGAATATCCTCCGCGCCATCATTGTCGGAGCAAGCCGCCATCATCACGGCCAGCCCGAGAATAATTCCATAATTAGATGCCTTTCTCATAGCACGATGATTCATTTAATGAACTGAATATATCGTCGCTGTTGCCCTAAGGGAGGCGATGCGCAGGAGCGCATCCGCCACCCTTGGGGGGAACAGTCGTCTGGATTTGAATTCGCGTCTTCTTCGACGCTCAGAGATTGCGGACGGCGCCGGCGAAGAGGATTGTGCCCGTGCGGGCTTCCGTGATGTAGAAGAGGAACGGACGGTCGAATGTAATCTCCACTTCCTTCGGGGCGGGTTCTTCCGGTCCAGATGATGAATCCATGCCGCTCCAGGTTACGGATGCTGCCTCGGCGCCCTGCTCGTCGAAAGATACCACAGCGCTCTGGAATACGTCGTAAGTCGCGGGCAGAGCGTCGGCGAAGAGTTCCGATGTCTCAGCTGTACGGAGTGTAGTCACACCAAGCGGAGCCACCAGGCGGTTTACGTCCATCTTCGCGCCCTCAGCCTTGAATTTCGGCATTCCGAGCTTAAGGGTGCATAAGTCCATCTTCTGCCTCATGCACTTGACATCCTTAGCGGCAAGAGCTTCGAGCGACGTGCCTTCGGCGGCCATAGCGAGCGTTACGGTGAAGTTGGAGCCGGTGCCTATCGGGAGGATTACAGCCGAAAAATCGTCTCCAGCGTATGCAAGGGTCGAGCCGAGCTTGGTGTTCATCATCGAGGCGGTCTGAGTGCCGGCCGTGCCGTGGAAAGTGGCCTCCTTGGTGTTCTCGGCCTTGAAGGGACGCGTCCACGCCCCCTTGAAATACTCGGCGTTGGCAAGCACGGCAAGCAGTTCGGAGTTAAAATCAGCAGGAGTAACGATAGAGGAAATCATCCCTTGGGTCTTGTCGTTTACCCAACCATTGATTTTCAGTGCGCAGGCGTCAGCCTTGGTGAAATCGCACACTTCGGGCGCGATGCCGAACACCTCGCCGAGCCGCGAGGCAACCGCCCCGTTGAGGGCATGGCGGTCGGTGGCCCATACGGAGCAGGCTTCGGTGAAATCCACCTGCGAATCCATCTGCGGCAGCACGTTGGCCATCTTGTATGCCAGGGAGTTGACTGCCTCAAGATCGTCGGTACCGAGCGCTGCCACAATCTGCGCGCGGAGTTCCGGCCCGCATACGTTGGCGATAATCGAAAGCTGCATCTGGGCGCTCATAGGGGCCACCACCACGCGGTCGGCCTGCGACGCCTTCAGCGCCTCGGCCAGATAACCGGTCTGGAACCCGGCCGTCTGCCCTGCAGCCCTCATCTCCGAAGCTGTAAGATTCAGTTCTGCAGGCGTTTCCGTTTTGCCGCCCTTAGTGCCATCCGGTTCAACCTCGGGCACGTTTTCGCTCTCCGACGAGCATCCGGCCACGCCTATCGCTACCACTGTAGCGACCACTGCCAGCATACTTTTCAACTGCATTTTTTTCATAGTCAGTAGTATTACTCTGTTGATGAATGAATTATTTATGCAAATGTATAATTATATTTTTAATTATCCTAAATTTTAACTATATAATAGCATACTTCTGTGCCATAGTTAGTCCTTGACCTTATTTTCGGAATCACAACCGGCGAATCATCATCGTTCGAACCTTTAGTCGTATCGAATACACCAGCTACAAAGTAACCATTGTTCAATCCATCCCAACCCCAATTAAAATGGAAATAAGTAGTTGTATTATATACGACCTCCACAAGCGGTTCTCCTGTTATGATGTTATGCTCTTGAGTATAAGTCCTAACAATCTTTGAACCTGTAATTTTACCGCCGTCAGCCACCCAAGCATGACCGCCTTCAAGAATGTCATTCTCTCCACGAAAATATATTATATTATTTCTAAGCTCATCAAATATATTTTTATAACTACTATCGTTTTTGAAAAGATATTTATATGGAGAAACCTCATGATTTGTCAACAAATCTGCCAATATGCTACGAGCATCAAAAGATGATGCTGATGTTGAAGTTTCTTTAAAGGTAGCTTTTATCCTTTTAGTAAGTTCTCTGCACAATCTTCCAATTACTTTATGCGTTTCTTCGTTTGCCTCACATTGTGCCAGGTGGTTATTTATAGTAGCTGTTTGAAAATTTAATTCCGAATGCTTGTGCTTACAAATTTCATCCCAATTTAGGACTTGAGTCTCAATATCCCTTGCATCGTATGTAAGCTGTACAGATGCCGGGGCTTTTACTACTGTCATAATTTGTGCCATAGCCGTGGCCACACATCCGGAAATCTTGTTTGGACAGAACATACCCTCCGGATAATCCTGCCCCCATTCTACCTCTACTTTCGGTGCAATGCGGTCATCTACCAGATAATATCTTTCTGTAAAAGCCGGAGTTGGCCCGGATATTGTGGAACCTCCCAAAGTAGACGCCACATGGTCCTGCGCAGCGTTCAGGTAATAATTGAAAGACGGATTCTGAGTAGATTCAAGTGCATCAAATTCACCCTCTTCCACAAATCCGATTACAGGATATTCGTCGTTCACAGCAGCTGAAACGATGGCATAACCCTGCTTGTTATCGAAATTAACAACATATAGCAGCGTGTCGGCGTCGACACCTTCGGCACGAGAACTCGGACGTCCTAAAGCGAGCACCTGCGACTTCATCGAAACAGCGGCACGACTTTTTGCACCATTCTCAGTAAAAGCATTAAAAGCCTCTGTAGCAATCTCTGCTGCCTCCTCAGCCGAGATTATGTTTGATAAAACTTTCGAGGTCGGTTGCGTAGTATCTTCGAAAGGAAGATCTTCGTTGCTGCATGCAGCAAGTGTCATTCCCATCAGGGAAAGAAAGAGAATTTTCTTCATAAAATAAATTGTGATATTGGTTTATAATTAATTTCAAATATTGAAATAGCCCTGATAGGTAGCATCGTCAATTTTGATTTTGACGACGTAGTCTCCATGAAGCGAAGAGGTTGAAATTGTGTAAGGGTTAGTGTAATAGTAATATTCCCTATGTACGCATCTTCCATCCAGAGTTTGAAGCTCCACATATATCATCCCCGAAAAATCCTCGATTTCGAGATATAGCGTTCCATTTTCCACATAGCACACCATATCGAAAAAATCATCCGAAGAATCATGCGGTCGTCCTCCAGTTTGCCTCAAAGGGATAGACGAATGAGTCGCAGGGACATTATAGGCTTGGCATTGGTAAGTAAAGCCAATATTACAAATAAATAAACTGACTACGAATGCAATTAATGTTTTTCGTCTCATAGTTATGTTGGATTTTTACTTTCAAAATTATCATTCCATCATAACCATTTCCAAATTTTAATCACGGAAAAAATATATCATCAAGCCATTTCTCGATTTCTAAACTATTAATAATCAGGACATTTAAAATCCATATTTTTTTTCAATATATCATCTCAAAATTTAGCAAGCCTCTATAAACCAGCTATTTAAATCGTCCATTTCTTATGATTGCATCGTTATTTCCCCAATGCAGCAAGAAACCGTTCGCGATGTGGAACGTCGGAAGCCTCGATTTTTTCTCTAATTCGGCGTTTACGATTGTAAAAGTTTGCAACCTGCCAATTCATTACCAGACAAATTGATTTTGCAGAAAATCCCGCGAAAAATAAAGTAAGAAGCGAAATGTCTTTATCTGTCAAAGCGGGCAGTTCCGTTCTTATGTCTGTCAATATATTGTTATGGATTTTATTAACAACCTCTTCAATCATTTTCATGCTATCCTTGTTCGACAATTTAAGGAGTTCATGCTCAAGATTCTTCAAGACGGTGGCTCGGGTCTGTACTTCCGCACCTTTCTTTTCAAAATACTCCTTACTTAGAATATCAAGAGTTTCGATATGAGTGCTGAATATGTTTTCTATAAGTTTAATCTGCTTATTCAACAAGACATTTTGCGTTCTGATTTTCGAATGATTTGACGCCACAACTTCATTAGAATTTTTCAGTTCTGAGTTTACTCGCTTTACGTTATTATTAAGATTACTGATTTCGCGTGACAGGGAGGAAATCGACGACATCTTTTCGTCTATTTCCCTGCGTTGATATTTAATTTTCAGTCTCAATAATATCACAACAAGTACCACAATAGTAAGAATGAACCCTAATAGCAAAACCACAAAGAGAAGGCGGTCTGCTCTCTCCAAATTTCTTTCATTCTCTTTGCCAATAGAGTTCTTTTCTACTACTGCAATATTCTCTGAAAGCATTCTGCCGATTTTTTCATTTCCAACAGTCGCCATCCGCTCCAGATTCTCGAGTGCAGAATCATATACTCCGGCTTTCTTCGCAAGCTCATATCTCACACGATAATAAGTTTCATCATCATATATATTTCTATTTTTTTCATATAATGCAAGATAATATTCTGCACTGTCGTTCTGATTATTCATAAAGAAAACCTCAGCAATCTTTGGTAAGGGTACATTATCACCATAATATTCGGGAGAATATCTTTTCAGCGTATAAAACGCTTCAACAGCTTTATCTGGCTCTTTATCATAAAAATAAGCGAATATATAGGTGCCATAGATATAACTTAATAATGCAGAGTCAGTTCCCGGAATAACAGAGACAAGACTATCAAGAATATGCAGGCTCTTTCTATGATCTCCATCAGGAGCATAGTTGATGGCCATATCTACAGCAGAAAACAGGGCATTTCTCTCTTTTCCGGGAATAGACTGATAATAAGCATGGGCCATTTCCCCCTTGTTTATCGCCTCTTTTACATTGAAAGCCCTGTTGTAGAGGTCGGCGAGGGTCTCGTTTGTGCGGGCCAGAAAGAGCGTATCCTCCAGCCGACGGGCAAGCCGCTCAGCCATTACAACATCGGAAACCGACTTGGCATAAGCGTTGTTGGTCATGTGGATAAGCCCGCGGTAGTAGTAGCTGCGCATCAGCTTACGGCGGTCGTCGTGGCGCGTGTAGTAGTCGACGGCTGTGGAAATCAGGCTGTCGTCGGTCTCGTAGATATACTGCTTGTACTGACACTGGGCGTAGAGCAGCGCAAAATATGCTCTGTTGGCCTCGGAGGAGATAGCCGCCGTATCGATGGCGTTGAGAATCGTCCACGCCGAGTCGTAGTGCTCCTCCATCAGGCTGTCGGCCTCGGCGAGTTTATCGTAAGGGTACCGATGCCGGTAGCATCCGCTTACCGACATCATAACCGCGCACACTGCAATCAAATAAAAAATCCTTTTCATAGCCTGCAAAAATCAAATGGCAAATGCAAAATTAGCCAACTTTTCGGTAGGACTCAACTTCCCGGAAAAAATCTTTCCTCTTCGGCCCCGTTAATTAAAATAATTTCGACCAGTTACTTATGATGTAGCTTATGTGATTGATGTAACGGATGTAATATAAGCTATATAAATCAAAACAGCCACCGTGACAGTGGCTGTTGGTGATCCGGACGCGATTCGAACGCGTGACCGACTGCTTAGAAGGCAGTTGCTCTATCCAGCTGAGCTACCGGACCATTATATGCATAGTATACATCGCAAAAGCGATGTCCCTACATTACATGGGAAGCAGCGGATAAGGCTGCATTGCCGTGGGAGATGCTGATGTTTTCGCGTGCAAAGTTACGATTTAATTTTATCATTTCCTACTGCTGCGTAGCTTCCGCAGGGAGCGAGCCGAGGGCTTCGGCCATGGCCTGACGTACGGCCGACCCGACAGGCACGAGCGGCAGTCGCACCACATCCTCGGCCAGACCCAGGAGGTTAAGCAGGCATTTGAGCCCCGAAGGGTTGCATTCGGCGAAAAGCGCCTTGTCGAGCGGCTGCAGGGAGGCGTCGATACGCTCTGCAAGCGTGCTGTCGGCATCCTCCAGGGCCAAGGCGACCATCTCGGAGAAATAGCGCGGCAAGGCGTTGCCAACCACGGATATAACTCCGACGGCCCCCAGGCCGATCATGCGTCGGGTAAGGGCGTCGTCGCCGCTCACTACCTGAAACCCCTCGGGAGCACCGTGCAGAATCTCGGCCACCTGCTCCAGCGAGCCAGAGGCCTCCTTGATGCCCACGATGCGTCCGGGAAGTTCGCGCGCCAGACGCAGGGTGGTTGCGGCCTCCATATTGCGCCCCGTGCGCCCCGGCACGTTGTAGAGCACCACAGGCAGCGGCGATGCCTCGGCCACGGCCTTGAAATGGCGGTAGATGCCCTCCTGCGAGGGCTTGTTGTAGTACGGTACCACCGAGAGGATGGCGCTGTAGCCGCTGAGGTCGACTTCGGCCACATGCTCGGCGAGGCGCTGCGTGCAGTTGTCGCTCATGCCAAGAATCAGCGGCACGCGCCCGGCAACCCGGTCGGCCACAAAGCGCGCCACCTCGGCCCGCTCGGGGCAGGTGAGCGTAACCGCCTCCGAGGTGGTGGCGAGTACAACGAGATACGACGCACCGCCCGCAATCTGGTAGTCGACCAGACGGGCCAGAGCAGGGAAATCTACCGAAAAATCGGATTTAAACGGCGTGGCCAGAGCCACACCCATGCCTCTGAGGCTTAAAGGCTGCATACGGGGATTGAGATAATATTGCTATTCGCCGGAAACCGACGGGGAGAAGCGGCGCCACATGTGGCACCGACCGCTTCATTCCACAGGCAAAATTACGAAAATTCCGCAAATCGCCCAATAGCGCCGCATATCATTCAGAAATCAGTTTGGAATAAAATCGCTAACTTTGCACCCGCAAAAACAAGAGGGCGTGTCATAATAGCCCATCTGGGTCGTCGCCTGAGTGGTTCGGGTTCGGTCATTGACCTTAGTCAACTCCCTTCACCCTCACCCGCAGGCTCCTACCATCTGGACCATTTTGACAGCGCCCTCACCATCCGGATGAATAATAGGGGGAGCGTGTCATATTATTGATTTTTGACACACCACCCACCACAAATCTCTGAATTATGAGCGATTTCAAGATAAAGGGACACGCGGCCATGCTCGGGGCCAACGTGATGTGGGGCCTGATGGCTCCGGCCACCAAACTTCTGCTTACCACCTCGGCGCTTACGTCGCTGCTGATGGTGGATTTCCGCATCTTCGGGGCGGCGGCCCTCTTCTGGCTGACGGGCCTTTTCTTCCCGAAGGAGCACGTGAGCGGCCCCGACCTGCTGCGCCTGGCGGGGGCGGCTTTTCTCGGTGTGCTCTTCAACCAGGGATGCTTTATCTTCGGCGTGGGGCTCACGTCGCCCGGCGAGGCGTCGATTGTAACCACCACGATGCCTATGTGGGTAATGCTGCTGGCGTGGCTCATACTGCGCGAGCCCATCACCGGAAAGAAAATCGGAGGCATACTGCTCGGGGCGGCCGGCGCTCTAATTCTGGTGCTGTCGGGAGCGCAGCGCGCCGTGCGCGGCGACAATCCTCTTGCGGGCGACCTGATAGTGCTCTGCGCGCAACTGAGCTACGCGCTCTACCTCACGCTCTACCGCAATTTCATACGCCGCTACTCGCTTATCACGCTGATGAAGTGGATGTTTCTGTTCGCGGCCATCGGGCTGATTCCGGTGTCGGTGCCGTCGGTGCTGGCAACGGAATGGGCGTCGCTGCAACCGATCCACTGGGCCGGCGTAGCCTACGTAGTGGTCTGCGCCACCTATCTGGCGTATATCTGCATAATGATCGGCCAGAAAAACCTGCGTCCCACCATAGTGGGAATGTACAACTATGTGCAGCCCATCGTATCATCGCTCGTCGGCGTATATCTGGGGCTGGATACATTCAACGCCCCGAAAGTCGTGGCAGTAATTCTCATCTTTGCAGGCGTGTATTTAGTTACCATCAGCAAAGCTAAAGAAGGCGCCATAGCAGGGTCGCGAAAGTGAATGCTGCAGAACCAGCAATTATCGACCATCTTGTAGGGACGCACGGCTCGTGCGTCCGTATAATCAGTTGAAATTTAATTGATTATATTCGGACGCACAGACCGTGCGTCCCTACATTGCGGAGGTTCTGCAATTTCTCCTTGTAGCGAAAGTTGTCTCTTACACAAAACAGCAAAGCGGGGTGTCGGCAAATCCGACACCCCGCTTCGGGTATAATGGGATAATTTAATTGCTGAGGGAGAAGCGGTTTACTTCGTAACCTTGAAGTTCTTGATTTCCCAGGCTACGCTCTGCTTGCCGTCGTTCATATATTTGAAGCCGACTTCGATTGTCTTGCCTGCATAGGCGCTCAGGCTGAAAGTGTTGGCTGCGAACGAAGTCCAGTTGCCTGTGCCTTTGGCCGGGAAGTTGGTGAGCGTAAGCTGATTCCAACTGCCACCCTTCTCACGGACGTAAACCGTGCAGAAGGCGTCCTGCGAGGTGGGGAAATAGAAGCCGAAGGCGTGTTCGAACGAGAGCGTGGCGTTGCTTACGCCGTTCAGGCTGATTTCAGGCGAGATGAGCCATGCCGTAGCAGCTTCGTTTGCCGAATTCACATAGGAGTTGGCGATTGCGCAGAGCGGCGTGCGGGTGTTGGCGCGCCAGCCGGTCCAGCTGCCGGAAGTCTCGACGGTAGCGGTGAAGTTGCCGAGTGTGCCTCCTTCAAATGTCTCCTCGAAGATGGCATCGCCGGTGGGGGTGTCGGGCTGGTCGCCTCCGCCCTGGCCGTCGATCTTATAGGCGTCGGTATTCTTGATACCCGGGAGGGAATTATACTTCATCACGTCGCCGCGAACCGATACCTTCTTGCCGAGGTTGCCGGGATTGTCGATCAGATTGAGCGCCTTGCGTACGTCGGAACCGTTGACGAGCTGGATGCAGATGCATTCCTCCTTGGTGGAGGCGGTAGCGGTGGCTGCGAGCAGGATGTTGGCGGCCTGTGCGCCTTCGGCTGTGAAGTGGGCTGCATAGTCCTTATAGTAGCCTACGAGATAGCCTTCAGCCCATACATCCTCCTTGACGGCCTCGGTGGTCGACGAGGGAGCCATGGCGATGATGCTGCCTACGGCGTAGGGAGAAGCCTCCGTGCCGTCGCCGCCGGTGGGAACGTCGGGCTGGTCGGGCCCTACGGGCTGCGAAAGAATCGAATAGTCGGAGGTGTTCTTGATGCCGGGGAAGGTGTTGTATTTCATCACGTCGCCCTGCACCATGATTTCAGCGCCGAGCAGGCCGGGGTTGTCGATCAGGTTGAGGTTGATGCGCGGCTGCGTGCCGTTTACAAGCTGGATGCAGATGCACTCCTCCTTGGTCGATGCCTGGGGATTGGTGGAAAGCAGGATGTTGGCTCCGAGAGCGCCTGCGCTCTGGAACATGCACTGCTTCGTATTGTTGTTGTAGTAGCCTACGAGGTAGCCCTTCACCCAAACGCCCGACTCTACGGCGTCGGTGGTCGACTGCGGGTTGAGGGCGATGATCTTCTCGCAGGAGTAGGGAGCCTCCTTGGTGCCGTTGCCTTCGGTGGGCTGACCGCCGGGCACTTCCACACCTTCGAGACGGAACTCGGCGGCAGTGCCGTTGTTGCCGGTCAGGCCATAGGTGCCGAGATAGTGGTCGAGAGTGCCGAGCACCTTGAGCTGCTTGCCCACGTTCTCGGGATGGTTGAGGATGGCCACATATTCGCGCATAACTGAGCCGGTGGGCAGAGGAACGATGAAGCACTTCGAGAAGTCGCGGCAGTCGGCCTCGTCAGCGATTACGACTGTGGAGGCGAGCATGGCGTCGGTACCCCAGTCGATGTCGTCGTTGGAGGTGACGTTGGTAACTTCCATGGCCACGGTTCCTACGATATAGCCCGAAATCCATCCTGCGGGAGTCTCGCCGCCGTCGATGGCCTCGATTGCGCGGGTCACGCTATAGGGATTGTCCTCGGTGCCGACGGGAAGCGACGGGTTACCGATATTGTAGATGTCGTCGGTGCTCATGAGCATTAGCTGCCAGCCGGTGCCATAGTAGGAGAGGAAGAACTTGGCGTCGCAGGCATCGGTGGGCATCGGGTCGTTGACGAAGTCGGCATAGCCGCTCACGCGCATCGTCACCTCCTGGCCGGCGAGTTCCACGCCCTGATTCATGTTGGTCTTGTAGACACCGAAATTGGTTACGAGCTCACCGGTATTGGTGTCGACCTTGGGCACGAATTTGATGTTGTTGCAGCGTACCACCTGGCTCTGCCATGCGATAAGGCCGTCGGTACCGGCGGGAATGTCGCTGATAGAGCTGAGCTCATGGATTATCACTTTCGAGGCGTCGGGCAGTCCGTTGGGCTCAACATGGCTGTAGAAAAACTGGGGAGCCATGAAAGTAGCCTCCCAAGCGTTGCCCTGCTCGTAGAATTCGGGCCAGCCTATCTGCTGCAGGCCGTTGTATTTGCCGATATACATGCCGGTGAGGTCCACAACGAGTTCCTGGCCGATGCGGTAGTTGAGGAAGAGGTTATAGGTGTTGACCGAGAAGGTCAGCGCAGCCGTCTCGTCCTGAATGGTGATGCTCTTGAAGATGTTGCCGCCTTCGTCGGAAGTAATGACGCGGCCGGCCACGATGTAGTGCGAGCCGTCGGGCTTGGTGCCGATTTCCTTGATATAGTTGGTGGCGTCGTCCCAGAACTCCTTCTTCAGGTCGAAGATAGTGGTGTTGGCCTTGTTGGCGGCCACAGGCACCGTGGGCTCCGGAGCGTCGATATCATCCTGGCAGGAAGCGAAACCGCCGAGGAGTGTCAGCGCCATCACGCCGGAAAGAATAGACTTAAATATTTTCATAATTCTTGAATGTCGGAATGAGAACTGATTATTTTACCTCGATGGAAGCCACGTCCCATGTGGCGTAATTGCTGTCGGAGGTGGCGGCATACTGCCAGCCGATGTAGAAAATTCCGGAGGCAGCGGCGAGCGATACATCGCCGGAGTCGGTCCAGTCGCTATAGCCGGAAGCGGGAGCTTCGGGGAGAGTGCAGCTGAGTTCGGTGCGCTTGGCCGTGGCGGGGTCGGGACCGTCGAGCATGAATACCTTGAAGGTAGTGGTAGTGGAGCCGTAGCCGTTTACCTGAGTGCGGAATGTAAGCACTTTCTGCACCATCTTGGCAGCGTCGACGGGCTGGCTGACGAGCCATGAATCGAAAGGAGCGGTGCCTTTATAGCCGGTCATGCAGGCGTATTTCACGCCTCCGAATTCGCGGAAATACCAGTCCTTGTCGCCGGCGAGCTGATACTGACTCCATCCGTCGGGCATTGTGAGGCTTTCGAAATCCACGCTGAACGCGCCGACGGCATCGACGGGTTTCACAGGTTCGTCGACCCAGGGCTCGAAGCCTTCGAGGCCGGCGAGGTCGTTGAGCTGAAGCTGCCACCCGCTGGTGTAGTTGGTGAGCACGGCCAGAACGCTGCCCTCGCCTTTGGGAGCTTTGGTGGAGGCACCGAACGTGGAGTAGCCGGAAGTGTTGAGACCGACCTTAGCTCCGTTGGAGCCCACGAGATAGCGGGTATTGTTGGTCTGCGATGCAACAGCGAGGGCTTCGCCGGGGTTCTCGAAGTGAACGCCGGTGAGACGCACCAGGCGACCCTGCCACTGGAGGCGAGTCACGGGGTCGTCGCGCAGGGCGTTAAGCTCGGATGCAGTAACCTCGTAGATGCGGAGCTTGTCGACGTTGGCAAGACCGTCGCATTCCACGTGCTGCTCCCATTCGGTGGTCGACATGCGGCCGGGAGCCGATGTGTCGTTGTCGCCTTTCGAGCCGATCTGCACTCCAGCACCGTAGTTGCCGTAGTAGAGGCCGGTCACGTCGACTACGATTTCCTGACCGTAGCGGTAGGTCTCGCCGAGTTTGGTGCCGTTGATCGAGAAGATGAGGCCTCCGGTCTCGTCCTCGATGGCGATTTTTTTGTAGACGTTGCCTGCGGCGTCGTCGCTGGTGACGCGGCCCTTCACGATGTAGTGCTGGCCGTCGGCACGCGTGCCTACAAGCACGTTGTAGTAGTTCACATCCTGATTAAACAGGGTCTTGAGCTCATCGCAGGTGGTGTTTGCCACCATGGTTGCGCGGGGCACGTAGTCCTCCAGCGGCGGCTGCTCGAAATCCTTCTCGTAGTCGCACGCGGTGAAGACCGCCGAGGCCATCAGCATGGCTGCGCTATATAAAATATGCTTTTTCATCTGTTAAATATTTTCTGATTAGGAGAAAACTGCTGAAAATGGCTTCGGGTCGCGCATCAGAAGCGGACGCCTGCGTTGACAAACACCTTGATGCCCTGGGCATACATGTATTTGGTCGGGAAAGCCTGGGGATTGTAGGTCTTGGTGTCGATACGGAACTGCTCGGTGGCCTGGGTGATGAGGTTGCGGTTGTTGAGCAGGTTGCTTACCGATACATTGAAGTTGAGGCTGACCTTGCGGTTGAGGTAGATGCTCTTGCCGATAGAGGCGTTGAGCACCCACTGATTCTTCAGCTTCTCCTGGGCGGTATATTCGTCGACGAGTTCAGCGAGTTTCTGCTCGGTTCCGGCGTAGGAGGCCAGGCCGGTGATAATCTGGTGGCGCGGATAGGCCAGGCGCACGTAGTAGTCGGCGAGCCAGGAGGCGTCGAAGTTAAGATACCAGTTTTTGGGAGCGTTCCATGCCAGGCCGATGTTGAAAGCGGTCTGCGGAGTGGAAGTGCAGATATAATTCTTGAGGAAGAACTGGCGGGTAACGTCGGCGCTGAGGCCGTTTTCGAGCGAACGGGTACCCATGGGATTGTTGGCGTAGCGGTAGCGGGCAATGTTGCCGGCGAAGGTGGCGCGCAGCGACGAGGTAATCTGATAAGCCATACCGAGTTCGATGCCCTGATACTGGCGGTGAACACCCGAGAGGGCGAAATTACAGAAAGCGTTCAGGCTCTCGTCCCAGAAGCCGTAGCGTTCAAGAGCGTCCTGCATGTCGGTGAAATAAGCTGTCACCGCACCGCGGAACCGGCGGTAGTTCCATGTATAACGGAAGTCGGCGCTGAACACGCGTGTGCTCTTGGCGTCGTCGACGGCGGTATCCTTGATGCGCGGCGAGATATATACGTCGTTGATTACGGGAGCCACCGTGCCGTACTGGGCCTGAAGAGTGAAGTAGTTGCGTCCGTTGAGCTTATAGGTGGCACCGGCCTTGAGCATGGCGTCGTTGAAGCGGATTGTGCTCGATTTACCGAAGGAATTTTCGGGAGCGCGGCCGTTGCGCATGTAGCCCTGGCGGTAGAACTGCTCGTAGCTCATTTCGAGGCCGTAGTTAACATCCCACTTGGCGGTGTTGATCTGATTCTGCAGCCATGCCTGGGCCTTGAGGGCGTAGATGCTGTAGTCCCAGCCTATGCGGTCGCCTACCTTGGCGCGGCGGTTGGGGTCGTTGAGGTTGTTCTGCACGATATCGGCCGAAGCGTTGGGATTGTTGATTTCGCGTTCTGCGAAGCCGTCGACGTCAACCCAGAACTCGCCGCCGAGCAGGTCGCGCACGGTGGCATAGTCGTTGGTCTTGGTATAGTTGAAATTGACGCCCCCCTGCAGGCTCATGATGTCGTTGAGGCGGTGGTTGATTGTCGAGCCGACAATGAAGTTCACCTGATTGGAGTGCTCCATCTGCTGGATGTAGGTCGAGCCCTTCTTCTGGGATTCCGGGAGCGACTGGTTCTGCACGTTGTTCAGATAGTTGGCCTGGTAGAAACCGTCCCAGTTAAGCTGGCGGAAATTCTCGTCGTTCTCCCAGAGGTCGGTGTAGTAGGCCGCCATCTCGGGATTGTCGTTACCGAACATGGTCCAGTAGCTGGGCAGGTTGCGGTAGTAGTCGGGACGCGTATCGTTGCCGTTGTAATAGGAAAGACGCGTGCGCGCGTAGTGCACCCAGCGCACGGCGGCACCGGTGTTGACCGTAGTCTTTTCGTTCTTGTAGATATAGTTGAACATCAGCGTCGGGTCGAAGTTCTCGCGGATATTGTCGGAGCGCTTCTTGCCGTCCTGCCAGCCCCATGTGGGGTTGTACAGATGGTCGCCGCTGAGGTCGATGGCCTCCTGGACTGTAGCCTTGCCGTTGGCATACTGGCGGGGGTTCATCCAGAAGGTGGCGGTAAGCGAATGGTTCTTGTTGAACTGCTTCTCGCCCGAGAGGAAGAAGCCGCCGGCGGTGTAGAACGTGCCGGGCACCACACCCTCGTCGGCATAGCGGAACACAGCCGATGCCGTAAGTGCCAGCCCCTGGTCGTTCATGCCGGTGGAGTAGGTGGCCATAGCGCGGTATTTATAGTTGGAGTTGGTGTAGCTCAGCGTACCGTTGAAGCCGGGAGCGTAGCCCTCGGTGATGGTGCTGAAGTTCTGGCTTCCGCCGATGTTGCCGAATCCGTAGGATGCAGCCGAGAGGCCCACGGCAGCCGTGGAGTTGCGGAAAGCGCGCGAAGTCATGCCGGCCAGCTGCTGGAAGGAGAAGCCACCGCGCATGAGGTCGTTCATGGGCAGCGAGTTGATATATGTCTCGCTCCATACGCTATTGTAGCCGCGGTAGTTGGAATAGAGCGGCGAGTAGCCGTAGCGGCTGAAGCGGAAATAGATGTCGTCGCTGGAACCGGTAAGAGCACCTACGGCCTGCGAATTGCCGGCCTCGTCCTCCATCATCGATTCGTCGAAGAGAAGCTCCTCGCTGTTCTCGGTGATGAACTCATTGTCGGCGAAATCGGCAAACAGACGCAGAGCGCCGGTATCGATGCTCTGGCCGTTGTAGAGACGCGCCTGAGAGGCACCCCCCTCGTAGCCGGGAGCCACGATGGTGAGCACGGCTTCGCCGGGACGTGCGTTACTGATGCGGAAATCGCCGGCAGGGCCTGTGGTGACGGAAATCCCCTGGTCCTGAATCGTGACAACGGCGCCCGCAACGGGGCTTCCCGTATCGGCGTCGATGACGCTACCGGTCACCACCGCCGTCTGAGCAGTGGATGAAAGCACTGCTGAGAGCAGCAGCGATAGAAACAGTTTAAATCTCATAGAAATTTTTATTGAATGGATATAATTTATTTTCCATATTGAAAATCGTTCGGCAAACGGCTCACTTCATTAACCTTACCCCACGCAATCCGTGCAGACGGCACGTCGGGACGCAGCGAGCCTTACGGCCCGGGAAGATTTAGCCTCCAAAGATACTGAATTATCTTTAAAATTTGCAAATAATCTTTGACAAAACTTCCACAGAAGCTCCATCGCAGAGAAAAGGGAAGCACCTGCGGAAAGATTTGATATATTTTTCGGATTTTTTTCATCGGAAATTGTTGCTTATCTTTGCAGGTGACAAAATCACATTTCACCATGATCGACGATACCGACAAAAAACGTCTGGAGGCCGACGCCGACGGCCTCGCCACCTACGAATACATCGCCAACCATATCGAGACAATGGCCGACGACCTTGATTATCTGATCGACAACATGTGTCGCGCCGACCTTACGGGTCAGTTCCTGATTAGCGCCGCCCGCTACCTCTTCGCCATCGACCGCGAAGCCTTCGCTCCGGCCATCGAAAGGCTTGTCGGGCTGGGAATCGACAAAGACCGCGAGCGCAACTATATCGGTGCGCTCATGGAGCAGTTTTATGGCGCCGACTATGCCGCCCGTGCCGCCGAGCTCTCGGCCGTCGACAACAATTTCCGACGCATCTACAAACGCCTTAATCCGCAGGGCGCACTCTGAGCTCTTTACAAATCCATACCCATCAATCCCAAAGAACTTTCCGGGCCTCCGGAACGTTAAGCCTGCATAACCACAGCAATGAATATGAAGAAACTACGCAACCTGCTGCTGGCAGGCTCGGTGGCTGTCGCCGCAATCGTCGGCGGCGCCGTAACCCTCAACAAATCGCGCTCAAGCAGTAAAAATATCAAGGAAATGACCAAACAGAACAAGCCCGGCGACGTGCTGGTAGAAATCAAGACCACCGAAGGCGACCTTACGGTGCGCCTTTTCGGCGACACCCCCCGCCACCGCGATAATTTCGTAAAACTGGCCAAGGAAGGCTACTACAACGGAGTGCTCTTCCACCGAGTAATCAATGAATTCATGGTGCAGACGGGCGACCCCGACTCGAAGACGGCTCCCGCAGGCAAGATGCTCGGTTCCGGAGGGCCCGGCTACGACATCGAGGCTGAAATCGTCTATCCAACGCATTTCCATAAGCGCGGTGCACTTGCCGCAGCCCGTCAGGGCGACCAGGTAAACCCCGAACGCCGCTCGTCGGGCTCGCAGTTCTATATCGTCACCGGCAAAGCCTATAACGACAGCACCCTCAACCAGATGGAGCGCCAGCTGCAGATGATGCAGAAGCAGAACATATTCAACGACCTGGCCCGCGAACACCGCGACTCGATCATGACACTGCGCCGCAATCGCGACCAGGCCGGACTCCAGGCCCTGCAGGACGAGCTGGTGGCCATCACCGAGAAGAAAGCCGCCGAGGCGCCCGCCCGGCTCACCGCCGAGCAGCGCGAGGCATACACAACTACGGGTGGAACACCCCACCTCGACAACCAGTATACGGTATTCGGCGAGGTAGTCGACGGCATGGACGTAATCGATAAAATCGAAAAAGTGGAGACCGACTCCCACGACCGACCGCTCAAGGATGTGAAAATCCTGTCAATGCGAGTGCTCACCGACTGACGCACTGCAAGCCTTCCGACACACCGCAATGAAAATCAACAGGTTTACTCTCGACAACGGCCTGCGCGTGGTCCACGTCCACGACCGCTCAACGGCCATGGTGGCAGTCAACACCCTCTATGATGTCGGAGCCCGCGACGAATCGCCGGCCCTGACGGGAATTGCCCATCTTTTCGAGCACCTGATGTTCGGCGGGTCGGCCCACGTACCCGATTTCGATGCCGCCCTGTCGGCGGCCGGAGGAATATCAAACGCCTGGACTTCGAGCGATTTCACAAACTTCTACGACGTTCTGCCGGCGGCCAACATCGAGACGGCCCTATGGATCGAGAGCGACCGCATGCTTCGCCTCGCACTCAGCGAAAGAAGCCTCGAAGTGCAGCGCAACGTGGTAATCGAGGAATTCAAGCAGACATGCCTCAACCGCCCCTACGGCGACATGGACCACGCCCTGCGCGCGCTCTGCTACCGCACGCATCCCTATCGGTTCCCCGTCATCGGCAAGGATTTCAGCCATATAGAGCGCGTCACGCTTGCCGACGCCGAGCGATGGTTTTACTCCCACTATGCGCCCGACAACGCCGTGCTGGCCATATGCGGCAATATCGACGCAACTACAGCCGAACGCCTCGTAAGGAAATGGTATGGCGACCTGCCACCACGAAAAGTGGCATCCCGCCGACTCCCCGCAGAGCCGCTGCCTGCCGCCCCGAGAACCACCACAGTGAGCGGCCGCGTGCCGCAGACGGCCTTAGCCATCGCCTATCCCATGGCCGGATACGGTACCCCGGAATATTTCAATGCAGACATAATCAGCGACATACTGGCCAACGGACATGCCAGCCGCTTCTACCGCGAACTGCTGATGGGCACCGACATCTTCACCGAAGTCGACGCGGCCATCCAGGGCACGGAAGAGCCTGGCCTCTTCTTGATCAACGCCAAACTGGCGCGCAACGGCGAAGAGGCCGAGCGCGAGGCAATCGCGGCAATCGACGCGCAGACTTTGCGCATGGCCCGGGAGATGGTCGGGCAACGCGACGTGGAGCTGTGTCTCAACCGGCTGGAATCCGCCCGTACATTCGGGCTGCTGAACTATCTGAGCGTAGCGCAGACAATAGCACTCGCGGAGATGCACCGCGAGGATGCCAACCGCTTCATGGAGCCATACCGGGCCATAACACCCGATACACTACGCTCCACAGCCGCTACCATTTTCAATCCCGACCATAAGTGCACGCTCATCTACCGTCCGGAGGGGGCGGAGAGCGTACAATAATCCGATATTCAAATTTTTACAACGTTCTCAGTGCTGCTGCTCGAGTATGGCGCGGAGTTCCTCGTCGGTAGCCACAAGGCGGCTGCGGCATTCGGCTATAAGTTCGGTGGCACGGCGCGTAAGAGCGGCAAGGCGGTCGATGTCGCATTCGTCGCTCTGCATCAGGCGCAGGATTTTTTCAAGTTCGGCCACGGCCTGACTGTAGGTAAGATCTTTGGCGGAAGTGAATACCGCTTTCTTTTCGTCTGACATTAGGGTGTATGTAAAAATTTGGTAATTATATACTTATCGACTGCTTATTTTATCTGAATCGTTGGTCTGGCGAATGTAAGGATGCACCAGGGTGCATCCCTACATTTAGCGGACAATATTTTCTTGTTTATTGTGTCTTACGACGGCTGCCCTACGGCCTCGACGGTCGACTCGACGGAGCCCGAGGCGAGAATCGTCTGAAGGCGCGTGCCGGGAGCGAGGCCGTCGGTCGACGTGATGGCGTGGCCGTCGACCCGGGTTATCGAATAGCCTCGCCGCAGGGTAGCCATTGGCGAAAGGGCATCAATGAGCGCCTCGAGGGAGTCGAGCCGCTGGCGCTGGCGTGCTGTGCGGTTGCGCGCGGCCTCCGCAAGCGCCTCACGAATCA
>OGWR01001137.1_pt1 | contig 22319 bp, 19 predicted proteins | sample 1576061 | NCBI WGS metagenome assembly OGWR01 (sample SAMEA3541511, study PRJEB24748) | human gut metagenome | biome: human gut; feature: human-associated habitat; material: faeces | place: China | collected 2012 | reverse complement strand
GGCATCGATGTTTTGATGTTACGACTCGGGAGTAACCGTCCACCGCGCCGCAGGTCGCGGCGGCACTTTCGGCGGCTCGGAATATTCCGAGCGGCTGAAGGTACCCCTTGCTATATGCGGGCGCATATAGAAATCCGGCCAAGGGCCGGATGAAGGTGCGCGCCTTCGGCGTCGCGGCGGGATTACTCTTTTCGGAGACAAAGGTAGAGCGTTTTATCTTATGTTGTATCGGATATATACCTGCCAACGGACGCCGATACGCGCCTTTGGGCGCCACCCGTTTTCGGAGCCGCCGAACGGGGGCGTTTTCTCATTTTCTTTGTGCGCGGATCAGTACTTACGAATCTACCTGCCCGCGTAGTCTCTTACTCCCGTACCTCCGTCATTACGCGGCTATGCGGATACGGATATAGATGTCTGCATAGATGCCGAAGTTCGTATGTGACAGCTTATATCCGTATCTGCCGACAAAAGTATGTGAATCCGCAAAAGCGTATGAATCGCCGAAGATACGTGAATACGCAAGTACGTATCCGCGTATCGAAACAAGTTAAATATTAATTGCTTAATTATTCTCGTATGGAACAGAACCCGTTATGCATCGCTTTCGCCTCCCAGAAAGCCGACCACGCCCATTTCGGAATCTTCAGGATCACCAGCGGCGATTTTCAATGTCTGGCTCGGGGCAGCGGAGGCATAGCCGGTCGACAAGAGCAGGATCATAAGCAGCAGGGACAGGATCTTTGGGCATTTCATCGAGTTTCTCTTCCTTGATGTAAGGGGTTAGAGGCTTGCGACTCACCGTTGGATCATTTTCTTGATGTATCACCTCCCAGGAGAATCACCGCAAATAATGGGCGACGGGCTGTTTGTGAACAAAAAAAGTTTATTTTTTTTGACATATTTCATGTAATTTCAATATGAAATAATATATATGAGTCAAAATTGATATTTTTGTATAAATAAAAATAAAAAAATTGAGCATAATTATATATAAAATATACATAATTATGGAAACTACATATATTTTTATAGTATTTTAAGACGATTATGAATATTAATATATAATCATTTGGTATAATAAAATATTTTTGTTGCAATAGATATATCAGATTCGTATAGGGTTGTCTACAAGCGACATGATAAAAAAATGGCAAGGACGTCATACGTCCCTGAAATAGTGCTCATACATACGGGGCAATCCGTATGTAGGGCATGAGCGCGTGCGGCCCCCGAAGAGGATGTTGATCCGCTGAAAAAGAGAAAGGCCGCGGTGTGATCCGGTAAAATCGAGCTGGATATATGGGGACGGAGGGAGGAAAAGGGGAGGGCTGGGCAGCACCGCGTGGGGGCTGGCGTTTTCAGGGAAAAAATGTTCGTATGCTGACGGTTGCGCGTACGCCCGGAGAGGCGCTCCGCAGCCCTACGAACAACGCTTTCCGGCGTCCCGCGAAGGCCGCCGCACACGCATCAGGAGGGCAGGATGCCGTCTTACGAAGAAGTCCGTTACCATTTCAACCATCATGATCCGTTCGCCCGGCATATGGGGATCGAGCTCCTCGAAGTCGGGCCTGAGCATGGCGTGGCGATCATGCCGCTGGACGAGCGCCACCGCAACGGCATGGGCCACGCGCACGGCGGGGCCATTTTCGCGCTGGTGGACATGACGTTCGCCACGGTTTCCAATGCCGCCGGGCTCTATTGCGTCAACGCCCAGACGAACATTTCCTACCTCGAGCCGGGGCGCATCGGCCCCCTGCGCGGCGAAGCCCGCAAGATCCGCTCAGGCCGGAATCTGGGGACCTATGACGTCCGCATCACCGATTCGGACGGGACGCTGGTCGCCATCGCCACCGTCACCGGATTTATGACCAAATACCCCATTCAGCCGAAAGACGCGTAACGCTACAGAGGGTACGCCGACAACGGAGCAGCCCGTTCCCGAGCATGTGGGACGGGTTTTGTCGTGTCTGGCCTCCAGAAATGAAAAAGGCGGGGTTCCCCGCCTTTTCCGGTTTGGTCGCCGCTACGGGTTATTTGTGCCCTTCCATGCGGGGCTGGGCCTGATCCTGCCCGAGCTGGGAGTAGGCTTCGAGAAAATCCGCCGCGTTGACCGCTCCCGTGGCGAAGGACTTCATGGCTTCGTCGTGCAGCAGTTCCAGCACTTCGCGCTTGATGTCCACGTATTCGGGCATGGCCATCATGTCGAAGGTGCGCGGGCGGGGCAGGTTGACGTCCATGACCTTCTTGACCTGGCAAGGCTGATTCGTCAGCACGACCAGACGGTCGGCGAGGAAAATGCCTTCCTCCAGCTCGGAGGTGACGAACAGGTTGGTACCCCGGTGCTCCTCAAAAAGGCGCACGTAGTATTCCTGCATGAGGGCGCGGGTCATGGCGTCCAGACCGCGGAAGGGCTCGTCCATCATCATGACCTTCGGCTGGTTGATCATGGCGCGGACCAGTTCGGCGCGGCGCTGCATACCGCCCGAGAGCTGCGAGGGGTACTTGCTGCGGAAATCCTCGAGGCCGACCATTTCCAGCAGCTTCATGGTCGTGTTTTCAAGATCCTTGCCGCTCAGCTCGCCGCGCACGCGGGGGCCGTAGCTGACGTTTTCGAACACGGTCATCCACGGGAACAGCGCGGTTTCCTGAAACACCACCAGACGGTCGGGCCCGGGGCCGGAGACTTTCTCCCCGTCGATGAGGATGCTGCCCGCGTCGGGCGTCTCATAGCCCGCCAGCATGTTGATGAGCGCCGACTTGCCGCAGCCCGACGGCCCGATGAGGACGGTGAGCTTGCTTTTTTCCAGCGTGAAGGAGCAATCCTTGATGACTTCCTTGTGCAGGGGGCCGATGCCGTAGCCCTTGCAGAGGTTGGCGACCTGCATTTCGCCGTATCCCATACCGATGTCGCTCATGGTCGCCTCTCCTTAGAAGGTACGCAGCCACGGGGTCATGCGAGTGCCCGCGAAGCGGATAATGGCCGAACAAACATATCCGGCGATGCCGATGCTCATCATGCCGATGATGATGACCGGGAATTCGCCCGCCACATAGGCGCTCCACGTCAGGTAGCCGAGGCCGGTGCGGCTGGCGATCATTTCGGCGGCGACCACGACGGCCCACGTCACGCCCATGCCGACGGTCATGCCGACGACGATGCTCGGAAGGCTGCCGGGAAGCAGGATGTGCCAGAACATGTCGGAACGCGAGGAACCGAGGGAGCGGGCGGCCCGCAGGTAGCGGGCGTCGATGCTGCGCACGCCGTCCACGATGTTGATCACGACGATGAAGAACGCCCCGAGGAAGGTCACGAAGACCATGCTCATTTCAGGGGTGGGCCAGAAGATGACCGCGACCGGAACCCACGCCAGCGGCGGAACCGGGCGCATGATTTCGAACACAGGATAGATGAGGTTGTGCGCCGCCTTGCTGGCCCCGAGGAGCAGGCCCAGCGGGATGCCGATGGCCTGCGCGAGGACGAAGCCGCCCACGATGCGCATCATACTGTCGCGCCACGAGATCCAGTAGAAGGCGTCGGTAAGCTGCTTGCCCATGGAGCCGATGACGGACGAGGGCGCGGGGACGTTGCCGATGATAGGCATGTGCAGGCGGGTGCAGATTTCCCAAACGACGGTGAACACGATGATGGATATGATGCCGCGCCGCGCGGTTGCGCTGCACAGGCTCTTTTTGATCGACGACATGGTGTCTCCTTCGGTTACATTTCCCGTTCGCCGGCCTTGAAGGCCTTGAGGGCTTCCTCATGGACGGCGGAGATGCATTCTTCCTTCAGCCGCGTGTAGGTCGGCGAGGACAGCACGCGGAAGTCGCGGGGGCGGGGGATGTCCACGTCGAGGATCTTTTTGATGGTCGCGGGTCGGGTGGTCATGATGTAGACCTTGCTCCCGAGGAAGATGGCCTCTTCAAGGTCGTGCGTGATGAAGAAGACGGTGGTCTTGCTCCTATCGTACACCTGAAGCAGGAACTGGTGCACCACGGTCTTGGTCAGGGCGTCCATGGCCCGGAACGGTTCGTCGAGCAGGAGCACGCGGGGGTTGTTCATCATGGCCCGGGCGATTTCCACGCGGCGGCGCATACCCGAGGAAATCTCGCTCGGGTAGTTGTTTTCGATGCCCATGAGGCCCATCTGGCCGAGCATCTCCATGGCCTTTCCCTCCGCCTCCTCCTTACCCATGACCTTTTGGACGATGGGCCCGAAGGTGACGTTCTCAAGCACGGTGAACCACGGGAACAGCGCGCCGTTCTGGAAGACCACGATGCGGTCGGAGCCGGGCTGCGCCTGCTTGTCGGCGGAGCAGAGCTCTTCGCCGTCGAGGAGGATTTCCCCGCTGCTGATGCTGTGGAAGCCCGCGATGGCGTTGAGGAGGGTTGTTTTGCCGCATCCCGAAGGGCCGACGACCACGCAGAACTCGCCGGGGGCGATGTCCATGGTGCAGCGGTCCACGGCAAGGACCTTGGCGCCGTCGGGATCGTATATCTTGCTGACGTTGTTGATCTGGATGTGCCCGCGCGTGGGCGTTTCGTTGCCGCTCATCGTACTTCCTCCCTGACCTTCCACTGCATGAGGCGGTTGCCTATCATACGGATGAGCAAGCTGCTCAACGAGCCGATGACGCCGAGCGTGATCATGGCGATGATGATCACGGGGTATTGCACCAGCATGAACGAGTTCCAGATGAGGTAGCCGAGGCCGTATTCGCCCGCGAGCATTTCGCCCGCGACCAGCGAGAACCACGCATACCCCATGCTGATCTGAAGGCCGGTGAAGATGAACGGCATGGCGCCCGGCAGGATGACCTTGAAGAATACGTCGCGGGGCCGTGCGCCGAGTGAGCGGGCCGCGCGGAAATAGGATTCGTCGATGGACTCCACGCCGAGCAGGGTGTTGAGCACCGTGGCGAAGTAGGAACCGAGGAACGTCAGGAACACGATGGACGCCTCACGCCCGGGCCACATCAGGATCGCCAGCGGGACCCATGCCAGCATGGGGATGGGGCGCAGGGTTTCGAGCAGCGGGAAGGAGTAGTCCTTGAACGTCTTGTTCCAGCCCATGAACAGGCCGGTGGGCACGCCGAGGAGCGTGGCGAGCATGAAGGCCTGGAATACACGCCAGACGCTGATGCCGATGTGGGCATAATAGTCGCTGGTATAGATGGAGATCCCGTAGATGGGGTCTTTGGAGACCCATTCCTGGAAGCTGGCCACGGGGCCGGGGAGCTTTTCAAAATAAGGCAGCTGGAAATATTCCGTCGTCAGGTACCAGAAGAGTACGAAGGCCACCAGACCGAGCGCGTTCAGGTACGGGGTCGGACTCTTCAGCCAGAGTTTCGTATTCGCCAGCGTCACTTCCCAGGCGCTTGGGCCTTTGGTCGTCTGGCGTTGCATGATGGCTTGGCTCATGGGGTTCCCCTCGGGGTTGGGGTGGGTTCAGCTTTGTGAAAAGCCCGTTTGAGGCGCAGGGGCTGAGACGCGGCCCTCAGGGGAGGGCCCGCCGCAAACGGTTTTCGTTGCGGTTCCGCTCCGGCGGGGAACGGAACCGCTGGGACCGGTTAGTTTTTGAAGGGGCAGTCGGCCGCCTTGGCACCCTTGATCACGCCGAGGGCGGCGTCGGGGCTGGCGGGAGCGTATCCGGCTTCCTTGAAGACTTCGCGGGCGAGCGTGTCGTCGACGGTGCCGTCGGGGAGCTTTTCCATGCTGATGATCTTGGACTTGAAGAGGAAGGGCGCGACTTCAACGATGTTGGCGTTTTCACGGTCGCCGAAATAGAAGTTCTTCCATTCGCGGACGGGGTCGGAACTGTCGGAGGGGACGAGGCCGTAGATGGAGTACCACAGCACGTTCTTCGGGATGCCGGTGGCGTACTTGGAAACCATATTGATGACGTTTTCCCAGTTGGCGGGATCGAGCATGTAGCGCTGTGCTTCGAGTTCGGCGCGCAGGTAGCCCTTGGCCACGTCGGGGTGGTTCTTCACAAAGTCGGCGCGCATGTTCAGGATGCCGAGGTCGGGGTTGTCGCAGGCGCTGCCGTCGGCCACGATGCGGGCGGTGCCTTCGCCTACGTCAGTGGCGATACGGGACAGGGTGGGCTCCCACAGGGAGGCGGCGTCGATCTTGCCGATGCGGAAGTTGGTGGCGATGACTTCGATGGACTGGTTCAGGTATTCGCCCGGCTTCACGTTATACTTTTCAAAGAAACGGCGGAGGTACTGATCGGACGCGCTGCCCTTGGGGGCGGCGATGATCTTGCCGTCGAGCCAGCGGGCGACTTCTTCGTTGCTCTTGAATTCGGGGGCGTCCTTGCGGACCACGACGAGCGAGCAGCGGGTGCCCTTGGACATGCCGAGGGTGGCGACCATCTTGATTTCCGCCTGCTTCGGCTTGGAGCAGAGGATGGTGGCGGGCATGACGCTCATATAGCCGACCTGCGCCTTGTTCGCCAGCATGTTGTTGGCGACGACGGTGCCTTGCAGGGCGGGCTGAAATTCGATTTCCGTACCGGCGGGGGTATACTTCTTCCAGAGCCCCAGTTCGGCGTTGACGATGGCCTGATAGGAGATGGTGTCATAGGGCTGAAAGCCGACGACGAACTTTTCCGCAGCGGCGGGGGAGGCGAGCAGACCGAGGGAGAGCGCGAGCGTTCCGAGAAGAGACTTGATCTTCATGGCTGTTTCCTGTCGTAAAGCGTCACAGTGTGGATGCGGGGCATCCGGGACGTACCGCGTTCTTCCGCCAGGCGGCCAGCCTGAGGCGAAGGGACGAGCGCCGAGAGACGGAGGCTTTGCGGAAAAGCCCGTCGGGCGGAACGGCACATCCGGACCGGAATCGACATGGGAAAACAAGGCGCGTGGAGGGAACGGCCCCCAAGAGGAGACGAAAGGCCGTTCCCGGTCCGCTAGGCGGACGCGGGGGGAGGCAGGGGAAAGGCGACGAGGCCGCGCCAAGAGGGGAGGAGGGCCGAGACGGCTTCACTGAGCCGGACAGGACGTTCCGGCTGAAGCATGGGGGAAAGTCCGCTCAGGGCAAAGGGCGGCTGAGAACCGCGGGTCTTCTTCTGAAACGATTTCTCGGCAGGCGCTGGGAGCTCGTCCGGCTGGCCTTTGAGCACAGCGGGCAGCCGGTTGTCCAGCAACTCGGCGGCGGGAGCCATTTCCGCATGGTGGGAGGGGCGTACGTTCAGTTCCCTTTCCGCTACCGCGAGCAACATCCCGCCCGCCGCGAACAGGAGCAACGCGGCGACCTGCACGAACACCGTGCGGAAAAGCGAGAGTCTTTCGGAAGCGTATCGCATACATCATTCCCTTGTTCAGAAGACGCCTGAACGGTTGGGCTGTATGGGGACTATGGACGCCTGTGCCTCAAAGGACTTTGTTCCTGTGGGAACAAGAGAGCACGTTTTTCGAGTGGGTGTCAATGGGCTTTGGCAGGCATATGCATAGGTTAGGAGCTTTAACGTACTCATTCTGAGAGGTATAAAAGCAATCGCAGCGCTTCACCATAAGGGGTATAAGGCATACGGATTATCAATCAAATCATATGAATAAAATGAGGTAACTTTTTGTATACATTCGACAAAAATTGTTTACGAATTGGAAATTTTTTTGATCTGCCGTGCCGGCTGTATGGGGATTGGAATTATCATTTTATATTATACTGATATTTATAGTAAAAAATTTTGTGAATAAAAAAGCGTGTGATCCCGCGAGCAGGTCCTGCCAGTTCTAATCCGTTTGGGTACGCGGAAATACAGCTTTCCGCACACCGCGAGGCGGCAAACATGGGTTGGGGGCCGCAAATGAAGGCGATTTGAAAAAAGAGAGCGGAGCACCGGAACGGGAAAGCCTTTCGTGTAGCCGAGGGAACGGGATTGGAACCCGCATATACGGGAGGCTAGTTGTATCACATATCCGCCAGCGCATGGCGGCGTACGGAACGCTGCCTGATTCATTATGGAACCTGTTGCATGTGAATGTGCTCTCATAGGGGAAGGCTCTTGGGCGGTTTCCCAAGAACCGCATGGAGAAACAGCCCTCCCTTGAGGCGGGAAGGCTGTCCGTTCATAGCGGAACACCCCGTCCGCGCTAAGCTTGTTCCTGGGTATCCGTTTGCTGCGGGTACAGCCACGTCTGGAGCATGGAACAGATCTGAGCGATGTCCACAGGCTTGCCCAAATGCCCATTCATACCGGAACACAGGGAGCGCTCGACGTCTTCCGCAAAGACGCTGGCGGACAGTGCGAAAATGGGGATGCTGGCGGCGTCTTCACGGGGCAGCGCACGGATGGTCCGGGCCGCGTCAAGGCCATCCATGATCGGCATTTGTATATCCATGAGGATCGCGGCGTATTCCCCCGGAGCAGAACTCTCAAACAGGTCCACGGCCACCTTGCCGTTCTCGGCGTGGACGACCCTCAGGTTTATGTAGCCAAGCAGATTTTCAAGGACTTCAGCATTCAATCCGTCATCTTCGGCAAGGAGGAGCGTCTCTCCACGGAAGAGGCAGCGCTCCTCCGCGTTTTCTCCGGCTGTATCGTGTTTTTCTGCCGTTTCGGTGCGCTCCAGAGGGATATCCACGGTGAAGCGCGTTCCCTTGCCCTGTTCGCTGTCCACAGCGATGGAGCCTCCCATCAAAGCAGTCAGGTTGCCGATAATGGCAAGCCCCAGCCCGCTCCCCGACCTTTTCCGCCGGGGGGCGGCATCTTGCTCGAAGGGGAGGAACATCCGTTTCTGGAAGGCATTGCTCATGCCGATCCCGTTGTCTGAGACGATGAAGCGCACAGTCTCCTGCCGCCCCGTACGCCGTAACGATTCGACGCGGAGGGTCACTTTCCCGTTTTCATCCACGAATTTAAGGGCGTTGGATAAAAGGTTCATCAGTATCTGCTTGAGCCGCATGGGATCGCCGACATACATCCGTCCGACGCGGGGATCGACGGACGTTTCGAAAACAATGCCCTTGGCTGTGGCGCTGCTGGAGGTGAACAGCGTCACATCGTCAATGATCCCAGTAAGATCAAATGGTTCTGAGGCCAATTGCATCTTGCCGTTTTCGATTTTGGAAACATCAAGGATGTCATTGACCAAGGAAAGCTGGAACTGGGAGGCGAGGGCTATTTTGTCTATGCATTCGTTGAGGCGTTCAGGATCGCCGGCGTTCTTTTTGGCGATTGCGGTCAGGCCTATGATGGCGCTCATGGGCGTGCGGATATCATGGGACATGCGTGACAAGAAAACGCTTTTGGCCTGATTGGCTTCCTCGGCCTGCTCTTTTTTGCGGTTGATTTGGAACGTGGCTCCGCCGATGCCGAGCACGCCGATAAAACCGATCAAGCCGAATGTCAGCCCAACCATACTGTTGCGTTGCTCAACCGAGGCAAGGATGGGAAAGGCGGAAATGGATACGCTGATGCCGCCGAGCACGTCCCCGATTTTGTTTCTCTGATGGCATTGCAGGCAGCTTTCCTCCGCCCGCAGCGGTGCCATATAACGGTAATACGCACCCCTCCGTCCCGGAACAAGCTGAAACCGCTCGGTCTTTCCCGCATCGAAGTCGAGCAGGGCACTCGTTTCCCATTGGTCGGGGCGGTTTTGCGGGCGTTTGGGGGACAAGCCGCAAATATGGAAGTTCATCGTCTTGGACTGGAAGCGTTCCGCGATTTGCCGGGTCATATAGGCTGGATTGAACCTGACAAGCCGCCGCCCGTCCGCGGTGAGGAGCGTGCGCTGATCTTCGGGAAGCCACGGGTTGGGCTGGCAATTGGGCTGTTCGGTGGCCCAGACGCCGCCCCGGTCGGCATTCCAGCCGCGTGTATTCACGATGCTGGAAAAGAGGGTCCTGGTCTGGATCTGCGCCAGCTCTGTGGCATTTTCATCTTCACGCTGCACGGTCCATTGAAAAAGCGCGAAGAGCAGAAGGCACCAGAGCAAGCTCAACAGGAGAGGAAGTCGCAGCACATGCCAGCGTAGAGCAATCATCTGTTTTTCCTAGCTGTGAAAGGCGGATGCCTTCTATTGTTTGAAAAATTTTTTTTATTGTATGTCCACCTTCCCATCAGATCAAGACGGAATAAAGAATAGAGCGTTCTGTTTTTATTTAACATTTTATTGTAAATAACATGGAATACGATAAATGGCATGAATGGCATGTCGGACGGAACGGATATGATCGCTACGTATTGCCAAGGGCAAGAAACAGCACTTTGTAAGCGGTATTTTTGCCGCATCTCGTCTGAAACTCCCTATTTTTTGCGAAAAGAAAATCTTGATCCGCTTCCCGGCACGTTTCTCATTGCCGTCTATGCCGCTGGGCACTACTCTGCGTGTAACCCTCCGAATGGCATATCGTTTATTTCTACGAGGAGGGGCTGGACGACACCTTTTTTATCATTCCCTGCAAGGAGTCCCTTATGCCCGCAGCATCTTCCCGTTCGCCTCATCTGACGAAGGCGACGAAAGCGTTTGTCGACGCCCTCACCGCTGAAAACAATCCGCCTCTGTATACCCTTCCGCCCCAGGCCGCCCGAAGGATTCTGGCGGACGCGCAGGCCAAACCGATCAAGAAACTCACGATGGATATGCATGACGAAGATTTGCCCGTAGGGCCCACGGGTAAGGTCCCAACCCGGTTCATCCGGCCCGAAGGGGCTGGCGGAAAGCTGCCGATCGTTTTTTACTTCCACGGCGGCGGCTGGATCCTGGGGGACAAGGATACGCATGATCGTCTGGTGCGCGAGCTTGCCAAAGGAGCCAAGGCCGCCGTGGTCTACCCGAACTACACGCCCTCGCCCGAGGCCCAATATCCCGTACCGCTCGAACAGGCTTATGCCGCCATGCTCTATATTATTGAACATGCCGAAGCCTACGGTTTGGATCCGAGCCGGATCGCCGTGGCGGGGGACAGCGTGGGCGGCAACATGGCCACGGTGATGACGCTGCTCGCCAAAGAGCGGAAAGGGCCGGAGATTGCGTTCCAGCTTCTGCTGTACCCGGTGACGGATGCCAACTTCGATACGGAATCGTACCGTACCTTCGCCGAGGGCCCTTGGCTGACCCGCGAAGCCATGAAATGGTTCTGGGATGCCTATGCCCCGGACGCGCGCCGCCGCGGCGAGATCACCGCCTCCCCGTTGAGGGCCACGCCGGAACAGCTCGCCGGGCTTCCCCCGGCCATGATCATCACGGCGGAAAACGACGTGCTGCGCGATGAGGGCGAGGCCTACGCCCGCAAGCTGATCGAGGCCGGAGTGCATGTGGCCTGCGTGCGTTACAACAACACGCATCATGATTTTATGATGCTGAACGCCCTTGCGGAAACGACGCCGACACGCGCCGCCGTGGCGCAGGCCGCCGCCGCGCTCAAGAAAATGCTGCACTGATTCGAGTGACGGCTGTGCCCCCGGCCGGAGCCCATCGGCCGCCGGAATGAGGCGCCCGTAACGGAAATGTTGCGGGCGCCTTTCCCTGTGCGCCTTCCGTCTCTGGACAGGCCCTCCGTTCATAGCTATTTTAGGGGCGGTTACTGCTTCTTCTTTTCCGGGCGCTCTCGGACGGAAGAAAGGTCTGATGAGGAGCCGTTTTTATGGTTGAACAAGACGAACTTTTGGAAATGCTTCCCTGTTCCCACTGCAAGAACGAAAAACCCCACTTGGTTTCGTGCAGGCCAGAAGGACGGACAGCGGATTTGTGGCGTGTGGAATGCCCCTGCGAGAAGGCCCCGACCCAGTGGTCCGTGTCCAAGACCGCGGCTGTCCGCCTCTGGAACAGGTATATGACCAATATGAAGGAATAGCTTGCCGCTTCCGGATTCCGGCGTCCTCGGAAGGGCGCTCCGACCTTCGCGGGGAGGCTCTCCGCGAGTCCGTTTCGGCTACACAAAAATCCCTCGTGCCGTGAACGCCACGCTGCTGCCCTCTTCTACGAAATGCTTTGAGAGGGAGGGGAGAAGGAACCGGCTCCTTTGGGATGAGGGTTCCTTCTCCGGCTCTCTTTATTCTTGTACGATTTCCTTCACTTCATCGCCATAGGGGTCGCGCACGATCTTGGTTTCCTTCAACAGGACGGACCAGCGGCGCAGCGTACCGATGATGACGAAGCCCATCATGACCATAACCAGCACGCTCAGCGAGGCAAGCAGGTACTTCTGGGTGGGGATGTACTGGTACATGATCAGCCAGATGCCCGCCCAGAAGGTGATGAAGGTCATGAAGATGCCGGGGGCGGCGGTGATCCACGCGTACTTGGTCTTGTTCATGCGCAGCAGCATGGTCGTGCCGATGAGCAGCGTCACCGAGGCGAGGAGCTGGTTGCTGATGCCGAACAGGGGCCAGATGCTGGAAATGTCGCCGGTGTAGACGAGATAGCCCCACGCGCCCGTGAACAGGAAGCTGGTCACGACGATGCCGGGCCACCAGTTCTTGTCGCCGAACTTGGGGATGACCTTGCCGATCATTTCCTGCAGGAAGAAACGGCCAACGCGGGTGCCGGCGTCCACGGCGGTCAGGATGAATACCGCTTCAAACATGATGGCGAAGTGGTACCAGTAGCTCATGAGGTGGGCCATCCACGGGATCTGGCCGAAGATGTGGGCCATGCCCACGGCGAGGGACACGGAACCGCCGGGGCGGTGCATCAGGCTTTCGGCCACCTCCTTTTCCAGCGTGGGCAGGTCGACGACGGACATGCCGAGCGCCGCGAACTTGTCGGCCGGGGCGTTGATGGCGAAGTAGTCGGCGGGCACGAGCACGCAGGCGGCGATCAGGGCCATGATGGCCACGAAGCCTTCAACGAGCATGGCGCCGTAACCGACGAACAGCACGTCGCGTTCCTTGCCGATCATCTTGGGCGTGGTGCCCGTGCCGATGGTGGCGTGGAAGCCGGAGAGCGCACCGCAGGCGATGGTGATGAAGATGAACGGAATCACCGGGCCGCCGACGATGGGGCCGCCGCCCTTGGTGAATTCGGTGAACGCGGGCATGTTGAAGTCGGGCATGACGAACACGATGCCGAGGGCCAGCGCGCCGATGGTGCCGATCTTCAGGAAGGTGGACAGGTAGTCGCGCGGCAGGAGCAGCATCCACACGGGCAGGACCGAGGCGGCGAAGCCGTACACCGGGATCAGGATGGACATGGGCTTCTTGTCGATGTCGAGCCAGCCGAAGGTTTCAGGATGGGCGGCGACATAGGGTCCGGTCAGGATGCACAGGGCAAGCAGGACCACGCCGATGATGGAGGCGCCGAGCACATCGCCCTTGCGCCAGATCTGCATGTACAGGCCCATGATGATGGCGATCGGGATGGTCGCGGCCACGGTGTAGGTGGACCACAGGCTGTTGTGCATGGCGTTGACCACGGCGATGGACAGGCCCGCCAGCGTCAGCAGGAGGATGGCAAGCACGGCCCACGCCGCTACGGAGCCGGTCGTCTTGTCGATTTCCTGTGAGGCGATGTAGGCGAGGCTCTGCCCACGGTGCCGCACCGAGGCGAACAGCACGACCATATCGTGCACGCCGCCCGCGAGCACGCAGCCGATGAGAATCCAGAGCAGGCCGGGCATGTAGCCGAACTGGGCGGCCAGCACGGGTCCGAGCAGGGGGCCGGCTGCGGCGATGGCGGCGAAATGGTGCCCGAAGAGCACGTACTTGTTGGTATCCACATAGTCGTGGCCGTCGGAGTACTTGACGGCCGGCGTCACACGGGCGTCATTCAGGTTCAGCACCTTGTTTGCAATGAACAGGCCGTAAAAACGATACCCTATCGCAAAGATACACAAGGCTGCGAAAACCACCGTAAGAGCGTTCATACGAAACCTCTGTTGGTGAAGGTGGCACATACGGCGATCGGGCGTCCGCCGCGATCGTATCCTCTAACCCCTCTCCCGTGTGCCGTCCGGCATCGCTCAGGAGCGGTCCTCATATATGAATTCAAGGGAAACGGTTCCCCTGTTGCATCCGTCGGGATGCGTCCCGCGGGCCCCTCGCCCGCGGCATATGGATCGGTGTTGTCTTTTGTTGTGGGAAAAGCTCCGCGAGCGCTGTCCGCACCCGGAGACCTGTTTGCAGGATCAAACAGTCAGAGGGCGCATAGGCGCGGCGTCGGGCAAACCGGGGGCGTGGAGCCGCCTCTCCGTCGTCGTTTCGCCGGAGCCTGCTACCTCTTTTGGGGCGCAGGCGGGGAGAAACTCCCTTTCAGAGGAGCTCGCCCGTCAGCACGGGACGGCGGGAAGATCGGCCGGTCTGGGAGGCGTCGCGTCGCGGTCAGGCGAGCAGGGGAGGGGGCAGGGCGAAGGAGACGGGGCCGTCCCATCCCGCATAGGGGAGGAAGGCCTTTTCGTAGGCGGGGAGAATCCGTTCGGCAAAGGCGGGCGTGGGCAAGGCCGACGCGAACGGCTGGAAACCGTGATGGCGCGCCAGAAGGTTGTGCTGTGTGGGCTGGTTCAGGCGCTGCGGGCTCTTGACCTCCTGCATTTCCTCGTGCCGGAACAAGAGGCGCGTTTCGGACAGCTCAACGGACTCCCACGGCAGCAATGACGTGGGACGCAACAAGCCTTCGTTGGGGAGGTTGTCGACGATGGGCACGGGGCGATCATTGGACGTAAGCAATCCGCCAAAGAACAGGATAACACTCATCAGACCCATGAGCAGCATGTGCCATGTGGGTGAGAGGCTGTTTCTTTGGCTGGCGTACATATTCCGTATCCCGTGTTCTTGTGTCTGCCGACTTTGTACTGTTTGGAACAATCGGTAATCTCGTCAGGAATGATTGTCAATGAGATGTTGAAGCGCCTTTCTCACGGGAAAGGGATGTTTTCTCATCGGATCGCACAAATTGTGGGTTGCTTACAGGCGGATTCTCAAAGAAACGGTTTCTGATATTTCGAAAACATTATAAAAAAGTTTTTTAGCGTTTTGAATACGAAAAAAGAGCGGAAACAATGCTTCAGGTAGACAGCGTATTGCAAAAGCGGAAAAATGTTCTCGTAATATACGAAAAAGACACGAATACGGCATCAAAATGCCTGTTTTTTTTTCCGTGCGGTGAAAATCAGGTACGGATTCTCCGGAGGGTGTCCCTTTATTGGACTTACAACGTTTGTGCTGCGTTGGCTATTGGATGTCGACATTCATACGTATTACGCATTGTATGGATTGCAAAATGCATTTACATTGCTGGATGGGTTCCATGCCGTTCTTTTGCATGAAAAAAAGACCGACAGCCTCCTTTCAGTTCCCCTCCGCTGCCTCTGTTTGCGGCGCTCCGTTTCTCTTCGTAAAAATAAAGAGATGTTGGGCTGTTAGGAGGGGTTGATACGAACATTTCTTGTGTCTCCATGTAGCAACGATGCCATCCTCAACGGTTTTCCGGGCAACGCTTCCTCCGGAGGGATGACATGCAAGGGGAGGATGCTGTCCGTGTTGCGGGGAAAGGCGGCATCCGGAAGTTTCTTGTATGGCGCCCATGACATATCGTAACAAAACAACTTTTCCGTCTAGACTAATGATTTTTGAACACGTAGAATAACGGCGTAAGGAACCCGTATCAGCGCGGAGCCCCGTCGGATGAGCGTGCCGATTTCTCAGGGGAGGGAAGCTGGCCGCTGCATCGAGAAGATAACAACAAGGTATAGAGCATGGAACAGATGTGTACAGCCGTATTCGCATTTCTGGAGAGCGCCAAGCCGTTTTTCCAGTACGGCAAACCCCTTCAGGAACTGTTGCCTTTTTTTGTCCGGGCGCTCGGCGGCATCCTGCCCTTGGATGCGCTGGCGATCGTCCGCATGGAAGGGAAAAAAGGCGTGTGCGAGACGGCGTGCTGGAGCGGGACGCCGCATCTGCCCGAAGCGCTGATGCTCCGTGCCTTTAATGGAAAAGAGTTCCCCAAGGCGTTTGATACCCCGTTTTCGGAGGAGGCGCTCGCCGCGTTGTTCCCGGAGGAAACGGCCGGAAAGCTCAACTGGCTGGCGTTGCCCATTGCTTGCGACGCCGATGCGCTCGGCTTGCTGTTTGTCGGCAGGGAGTCCGGAGAAACGGAGTGGCCGGATCGGGAGCGGGATTTTTTACGGCTTGTGTGCGCCATGCTCGGGTTTTTCTTCGCGGGAAAAGCACATTGCGAACAGCAATCGTTTCATATCGGCGTGCTCAACGCGGCGATGGATCAGGTGAAAGTCGGTTTGTACGTCACCGATCCCCACACGGACGCCATCCTGTATATGAATAAATTCATGAAGGATGTTTTCAAGCTGGAACATCCCGAGGGGAAGATCTGCTGGCAGGTGCTGCAATCCGGGATGAACGGGCGCTGCCCGTTCTGCCCTGTGGACAGGCTCATGGCCGACGCGAATCAGAATCAGGTCTTTCGGTGGGAGGAGCGGAACACGCTGACGTGGCGGATCTATGACAACAGCGACAGCCTGATGCGCTGGACGGACGGTTCCCTCGTACACTTGCAGCAGTCTGTGGATATTACGGATTCCCTCCGCCTGCACAAGGAGGCGAACTACGACGAACTGACCGGGCTTTTGAACCGCAGGGCGGGGAAGGCCGCGCTTGCCGACGCGCTGGTACGCCTCGACAGGGAAGAATCTTCCTTGATCGTGGGGATGTTCGATTTGGACAGGCTCAAGGAAGTCAACGATGTATACGGCCATGGGGAAGGCGACCGTGCATTGCGCACCATCGCGCAGGAGATGCAGCGGAGCTTGCACGCGCCGGACATGTGCTTCCGGCTCAGCGGGGACGAGTTCGTCGTCCTGTTCCACAATACCAACCGCCACGCCGTGGACGGGCTGGTGGCGGGCGTGCTGGAACGGCTGAAGGCACGGCGGGAACAGCTTGGCCTCCCCTATTCGCTGGAGTTCAGTTTCGGCTGTTTCAAGGTGATGCCGGGGTGCGGGATGACGGTGACCGAGGTGCTCTCAAAAGCCGACGAAAGCATGTATGAGCAAAAGAAACGCGCCCATATCCGCAAAGCGGAACGGCGGCTTCAAGAGAAACAAGGGGGTGGGGATATCCCCCCGGAAGCTCTCGAGTACGATTCGCTGCGCCTGTACAATGCGCTGGTGAAAAGCACCGATTCTTATATCTTTGTTTCCAACATGAAGACCGGAATATTCCGTTACTCGCCGTCGATGGTGGAGGAGTTCGGCCTCCCGCAGTCCATCGTGGAAAATGCCGCCGCCGTCTGGGGAAGCAAGGTACACCCGGACGACAGGGCCGCTTTCATGGAGGCCAATCAGATCATCGCTGACGGGCGGTCCGACTTCCATTGCGTTGAGTACCGGGCAAAAAACCGTAAGGGCGAGTGGATCTGGGTCCGCTGCCGGGGCTATCTGGAGCGCGATGGGGACGGCGAGCCGAGCCTGTTCGCCGGGTTCATCACCAATCTGGGCCAGAAAAACAAAATCGATCACGTGACCGGGCTGTTCAACAAGCTGAAATTCGAAGAGGACATCGAGTCCATGCTGGAGAAGCGGCCCGAGCATCCCCTGCATCTGCTCGTCCTCGGTCTGGATGGCTTCAAGCATATCAACGAATTGTATGGCAAAAGCTTCGGGGATGAGATCCTGCGCGTGATCGGCCAGCGGATTCAGGGGATGCTCCCGCTTTCGGCTTCGGTATACCGCTTGGACGGTGACGAATTCGGCATCACGGTGAGTGGGGAACGGTTTGAAATGATGGAGCTGTACCGCTCCCTTTCGGAAAGCTTCCGTTCCCAGCAGGAATACGACGGCAAGAAGTATTTTTGCACCATCTCGGCGGGCAGCGCGAGCTATCCCGAGGACGCCTCAGGCTATACGGAATTGTCGGAGTATGCCAGCCATTCGCTGAAGTACGCCAAAAAGCTCGGCAGAAACCGGATCGTCTTTTTCAGCCGCGCCATCCTCGAACAGGAAATGCGTTCGCTGGAGTTGGTGGAATTGCTGCGCGAGAGCATCGAGCGGCAGTTCGAAGGGTTTGAGCTTGTCTATCAGCCGCAGATAGCCGTGGATACGCGGCATGTGGTGGGCGCGGAAGCGCTGGCCCGCTGGACGTGCACGAAGTACGGCCCCGTGTCCCCCGGCGAGTTTATCCCCCTGTTGGAGCAGAGCGGGCTCATCATCCCCTTCGGCAGGTGGGTATTCCGGGAGGCCGCAGCACAGTGCAAGGCATGGACGAAAAGCCGCCCTGATTTTAAAATCAGTATCAATCTTTCATACTTGCAAGTCGTTTCAAACAGCATGGTTCCGTTTATCAACAACACGTTGGAGCGGCTGGATCTGTCCCCCGCGAATCTGACGGTTGAATTTACGGAAAGCTGCATGATCCGTGAAAATGCCCGTATCAGGGCTGTGTTCGAGAGCATCCGAAACCTCGGCATCCGTATAGCCATGGATGATTTCGGCACGGGCTATTCTTCGCTCGGCATGCTCAAGAATTCCCCTGCGGATGTGGTCAAGATCGACAGGACTTTTGTCCGCGACATCCTGACCAGCCAGTTCGACGCCACGTTCATCCATTTTGTGGTGGCGCTCTGTCATGACGTGAACATCAAGGTCTGTCTGGAGGGCGTCGAGCGCGAGGAGGAATTCGACCGCGTGCGGTCGATGGGGCTTGATTTCATACAGGGGTTCTTGTTCGGGAAGCCCGTGCCTCCGGACGTTTTCGAACGCGATTTCCTGATGCCGTAACGGACGGGGCCGGGAAAGGCCCTTATGTCCGGGGTTGGATGTCTCGGAGTGTGCCTCCTGCGGAAGAGGCGGGATCAGAAGGTCAGGACGACGAGGCATCCCACAGTGAAGGCGAAGCTGAAAAACAGGACAAGGGCGTTGATCCCCATCCGTTCGTCGGTTTCTTCCTTGGAAAGGTCTCCGGCTTTTTCCTTTTTCATGTCGCGGCGAATGGCCCGCACGGTGGACACAAGAAGGCATACCCATACGGGGAGCATGATCTTGGCGATGGTCGGCGTAAACACATACGGATGATCGTGCATGAGCCCGAGCATGGAGGGTCTCCCTTGTTCGCCGGGCGTCCGTTGTCCGGTCTGGGCATACGCTACGCGGCATTGGTGCCGTCGGCAAGGCGCTTGCGGAAAAGGCGGTCTTCGGGCATGTCCTCTTGTCCGGTGCTGTCCCGTTTTCCGCGTCCTCCCCGGATTGAATCTCCCGGTGCTTTCCGGTAGAGCAACGCCTGCGGAGGTCGTATGCTTTCTTTCGAAACGACGTGTGCGTTTTTTGTGGCATCCCTGCTGATGGCTATGACGCCGGGGCCGGACGTCATCATCGTGCTGACGCAGTCCTCATTGTACGGGATGCGGGCCGGTGTGCTCACGACGCTTGGCCTTATGACCGGGCTGCTCGGGCACACGCTGGCCGTCGCGCTCGGCGTGGCCGTCCTGTTCCAGACCTCGGAGGCCGCGTTCACGGCGTTGAAGTTCCTCGGCGCGGCCTACCTGCTGTACCTCGCGTGGCAATCCTTCCGGTCTGGGGTGTTCCGGGCCTTCCTCACACAGTCTTTGTTCCCCGGATACGGCACGCTCTATCGGCGGGGGTTCCTCTCCAACATCACCAACCCCAAGGTGACGCTGTTCTGCCTTGCGGTGCTGCCGCAGTTCGTGGAGCCGGAACGGGGCCACCCGACGCTCCAGATCCTGTCGCTCGGCGGCCTGTATGAGCTGGCCTGCCTCATCGTCTTTACGGCCATCGCCGCGCTCGGGGGCAGGATGGCGACATGGTTCAACCGTTCCGATCGCGCGCAAATGCTTATGAACCGTATTGCCGGATGCATCTTTCTGGGGCTTGCGCTCATGCTGGCCTTTGCTTCACGTTGATTTCCGCAATATCCCGCGTCAGGCGGAGGCGGCTCCGAGGGCGGATTCCGCCAGCGGGCCTTACCGGAACCAGCCTTTCCGTTTGAGGGTAATCCACAGGAAAATGGCGAGCCAGACCATGCCCGCCAGCGTTGCATAATAGCCGTATCGCCAGCCCGTTTCGGGCATATAGGCGAAATTCATCCCATAAACGCCGGTGATCAGCGTGAGCGGCATGAAGATCGCGGAGAGGACCGTGAGCTGGCGCAGGCGTTGGTCGGTTTGCTGCTGGAGTACGAACTGGCAGTGCTGGAGCAGCTCGGAAAGCCGGGTCACCAGCCGGAGCGCATTCTTGGCGAGGTGGTTCTGGGCGTCCCGGATGTCCCGGAGCTTTTCGCGCACGGCGTCGGAGAGCATGGCGTGGGGCGTGAGCGCGTGCAGATCGGCAAGGCCATAGAAGAAATCCTCGAACTGGTTGACGAGGTGGTTGATCTGGCGGCGGGTGTCGAGGATGGTCTGCTCGGAGATTTTGCCCGAGGCGTTGTCCACATGCAGTGAAAGGTTCTCGGTCTGGGAGCGGGCTTCGATGAAGTTGCAGATATTCGTTTCCACGAGGCTGTCGAGCAGGGCGATGAGCAGGTCCGAGGCGGAGCGGATGCTGGCGGTGTCGCCTTCCGCGAGCTGTTTGCGTTCCCCGTCGAAATTGTAGCCTTCGTCACGGCAGAGGGTGATGACCTCCTGCGCGAACAGGATGAACGTGATGGAGACGGACCGTTTCTGCACCCATGTTTTGCGGGCCGGGACGCTGAGGAGCACATAGTCGTTCCCTGAAAACACCGACGGGAACCGTTGCGAAGACAGGACGCGCCGCCTCAGGAACGGCGGGATTTGCCGCTCCTTGAGAAAATGGGTCAGCTCCTCGCTGGTTCCCTGAATGTCCAGCCAGAGCAGCTTGTCTTCCGTTCCCTTGGCGCCTTCCGTGTCTTTCAATTCCGTATAGGTGCCGTGTGCCAGCGTTATGGCGTGTTGTTTCATTGCCGTCCTCCTGATCCGGTTCTTCTTGGATGATGGTATCCCAGAGCGGAGGTGAAGTCTCCTAGAGACATTACGGAAGGGGAGGCGGAGGGCGTGCGCGTCGCCTTGTTGCGCATGGGCGGATGTGGGCGGCGCAACGTGCCCGTGGAGCCGTTCGCGGAGATGGGCAAAGCCGGAACCTGCGTCGGCGGGAAGGGGGACACCGTATTTTGCTGAAAAAGGGCCGGGTAGGGTGAAGAAACATTTCTTCCGGCTTTCGCCCGGCTGCCGAGGCGGGGGCCCTGCCCTCAGTCCGCTTCTTTCCAACGGGGCGCATTCCGTATATGCTGGCGGCGAAACCGGAAGGGCCCCGCCGGGCCGTTCCGGCATCAATCCAACAGTGAGGCGATACTTATGATCACTCTATCCGATTCTGTCCTCGACGATCTGCGGACGTTCCGGGGGCGTAATGCGGCTCGTACGATCCGCATCGAAAAGGGTTCCAGCGGCTGACACAGCACCAACTTTGAACTGGCTCTGGATGAGCCGGAAGAAGGCGACGTGACCGAGGATGTCGGGGAATTTCATTTTTGCATGGAAAAGGCGCTGATGGATCAGGTGGGCGCGGTGTTCATCGACTATGATCCTACGGGCAGTTTCCGTATCTATACGGAAAGGCCTCTGTCCATCTTCACCACGGGCGGCGGGAGCTGTTCCCTGTAAAACCCTGCCCCGCGTTTTCTCCCCCAAGGGAGGCGGCCGTTTCCCGGCCCTTCGGCGCGGGGATGTTTCTCAGCGCGCGGCGCGTTAGCGCGTTCATATAATCATTTATCTTTTATTTCAGCAAATTATAAATGGAAAGTCGGGCGTACCGTTCGGCTTTCCTTTTTTTGTGCGCGCCGCGCGGAATGTCCGTGGGCCATGCCGGACGGGGTCTCCGTCCAAAGGATTCGGCTATGCAGAAAATCCTCCGTATCGATCCGAAAGACAATCTGATTGTGGCTCTGCGCGATCTGGCTCAAGGCGACATCATCGAAAACGAGGGGCAACGTATCCAGTTGGTTACGGATGTCCCCGCCAAGCATAAGTTTACCCGGGAACCCGTGCCTGTGGGAGGCATCGTTACGCTGTACGGCGTGCCCGTGGGCAAGGCCGTCGCCCCGCTCCAGTCCGGCGAGCGCATCACCGTGGACAACGTGGTCCACTACGCGGCGGAAGTCGATCTGAGCGACGCCGTTCCGTACATGTGGAAGGCCCCGGACGTCTCCCGCTGGGCGAACCGCACGTTCGACGGCGTGATCCGCCCCGACGGGCGCGTGGGGACCGCGAACTATTGGCTCATCATCCCGCTGGTGTTCTGTGAAAACCGCAACGCTCTGAAGCTGCGCGACGCGCTGGAACGGACGCTCGGGTACGCGGGGGACCATCTGGCTGACTTCGCGCGGTCGCTGGTGGGCGGCACGCTGTCCTCATTCACCTTGATAAACGCCGAATAAAAGACCCTCT
>OGWR01001132.1_pt1 | contig 22368 bp, 20 predicted proteins | sample 1576061 | NCBI WGS metagenome assembly OGWR01 (sample SAMEA3541511, study PRJEB24748) | human gut metagenome | biome: human gut; feature: human-associated habitat; material: faeces | place: China | collected 2012 | reverse complement strand
CAAGGTGTATAGCCTTGTGGATGTGGATTATGCCAACTTGCCGTCGGTCATCCGTGCGCAAATTTAGTTTCAAACAATGTATTGTAATTATATTTTGCAATATTCTCCACTAACTGCTCTATAAACTGTTTAAATGCATTTTGTAATTGTTCATCCCAAATTTCTGAATTTTGAGGCAATAAATCACGTATGCATTTATCGTATCCGTGACATTCACTATAAAGCGGAACCTTTTTTGTTTTTTTATTTTTTATTGAAAGATTTGTTAATTTCTTTCCGATTGAAACAATATTTTTCAAATCATCCGCAACATTTAGATCATCAACTGACGAAATTTCTTCTGTCCTCTCAAGAATCATTTTTATATCTGATATACCAGAAGATACAGACTCACTTTCCGCAAATTGTTTTTCAAAAAATTTTTCAAACTTTTCCTGACTATTTCCATCAAACAACTTATTTATGTAAGATTGACTAAAATACACGATATTTGTGTCTGATGCTAATTCAGTATCATTAAAATTTGTAATTTGCATATCAAATTTTTTTACAAAAGAGGCTCTGCTTCTATCCTCTATTTTTCTATTATCAATCTTATATACTATTGCATCTAAAAGTGCAGATTTTCCCTTTCCTCTTCCTCCAACAATAACATTCAACCGATCCGATAATTGCAGTTCTATTTTATTTTTCTGATTTATTTTCTTTAAATCATTTGATAAAATAATTTTCTTTATTTTTTCTGAAGGATTATTTTGGGGTCTATCCTCATACTCATATATAATTCTACTTCTGTCGCTTCCTGCCAGCAATAATCCTTTAAATGAATTTAAACATAAAAAATACTGATGTGGATTTTCAATATAATCTTTTATTTTTTTATAATCTGCTGAATCAGAAAATGCTATTACCGCTTGCTGATTTTCTTCTTCTCCAGATTGCTCTTTTAAAAATTCAATTGCCTTGCAAATATCACTTTTTCCGCCTGCTTCCCAAAAAGGAAAAAATAGACCAGAAAACTCACTTGTTCCTCTATCTGCAGTATCTTCAGTCGTCCACTCATAATTAATCCCTCTTTTTCCTTGCTTAAAAGCATGGGGCGATACTGCAAATTTCTTCTTATTTTCAATCAAATACATAACAAAATCTTCAAAATATACTTTTTCCTTTTTCTTAATGTACCCCTCAATCAGTTTTTGCAAATCAGAAATATTACTCAGCTCTTTTTCATCAAAATAAAAAATAATATGCTTTGAATCTTTTGCGCCCTCGGTCAGATAGACATCAACTTCTATCCCCAGAATAATTGCAATATCACTTTTGTTTCGAAATGCCTCATACGCTTCCACATTTATTTTATTATGATCAGTAAAAGAAATCATTCCTATTTTTTTATCTTCATTCCTATATATTTTAATAAGTTCATCTACAAATTCTTCCGCTGATACCCCTCCGTAATTTTTTTTCGTTGGTGTTCCAAGCGGTGTGTGGATATGTAAATCCCATATATTAGGTTCTCTTAAAATTTTATCCATCTACTCATACTCTCCTATACCTAGTGTACTGTATCATTGAAATTTAATATATCTGCCACTTTAATTAAAAAGTGACAGATGATAGTGTCGGATACAGTGATATCAGTTTTTCCCGTGCATCCCCTGTTTGGAAATGCCACTGTATCTTAGCTGTATCCCGATTACGTTCCATTTCCCATGCTGATAACTCACATTTAAGTTTGTCAAGGGTGGATATTCGACGCGAAAGACATTGGCGTGTCATTACATTAAGCTCAATTTCTGCCATGTCAAGCCAACTTCCATGTTTAGGCGTATAGTGGATTTCCAGTCGTTTTATGATCCTTCTTGCTTCTGATGGTGGAAATGCTTTATAAAGTGAAGCAGCTTTATGGGTGTTTAGATTGTCCATTACCAGTATGATTTTCTTTGCATCTGGAAACATTTCATCTGACAGATATTTGATTTCCATTGCCCAGTCAATTGCAGTACGGTGTTCATGGACACTCACATGGTGTCTGCCGCCAAGTGGTTCAACAAAAGCAAATATGCTGCAGGTGCCATTCCTCTTATATTCGGAATCCGTTTTCTGGTTGTCACCCGGACGAACAGGCAGTGGCTGCCTTACATCATCCAAAAGCTGGTATGGCTTTTCATCCATACAGACAACAGGGTACATCGGGTCATATGGGAGTTCATAAACATCAAGGACATCTTCCATGCAGGCTACAAAATCAGCATCTTCTTTTGACGGAATACACCAGTAATCATTCATGTGAGGTCGAAGTTTATTTTTTTTAAAGCCCTGCCGATGGTATCTTTACTGACTGGAACATCAAGTACAATTTTTGCCTGTTCTTCCAGCAGACGGAGTGTCCAGCGGGAATGTCCTTCCGGTGCAGGACTGCACGCAATTTCAATAATACGAGCCTCAGCACGCCCATCAAATTTTCTGCGTGCATTATCAGAATTGACATTCCGGTTCATTGTACGGATACCCTGGATGCCTTTTTCGGAATAAAGCTTTACAGTATTCATGATAGTAGCCATACATACACAATTTGTTTTGGCAGACTGTGCATGGGTAAGAACTTTACCGTGTGCCTCATCTAGATCAATGATAATCTGGCATCTGTTTCGAACAGTTTTGGTTGTTTGCTTTTTACGCATAACAGATTTTAGTTCCTTGAGTTCGTCATCCGTTAATGAAATATTATATTTTTTTGGTCTTGCCATCTAAAATCACCGCCGTTTCTTTTTAGTATATCATGAAACGGTTTGTCAGACCATAAAATTAATTAAATATCAATGATACAGTATACTAGTGTCATTCATACCAGCCCAACATTTCTTTATTTAACTCTATCCAGCCATCAAATTACATCCATCTGTTTAAACGTTTTTAATTATATCATATCTTTGTAGTATAGTCATTATTTTTTTACATTTTACGTTTTCTCATATATATATATATTTTGTAGTTTATTATAAATATATAGCCAAATGTTTTTTAGGGAACTATTTCTGTTAAGTCCATATAATATTTTTTCCGTGAATTATTAACCAACACATTCTTAGGGCTATGTAATTGTTTCAAAAATTTACATGGAATATTAAATAATGTTATACTACTGAAAATCGTAATTAAGATTGTAATTGCATTAAGCGTGGAATTACTACTTATCATTTATACTCTAATCTTACATTTTTTCAAAAAAATAAGGAGGCAAACTTCGCCTCCCTACAACTCCTTCTATTTCATTTATACGGTCTTCTTCCCAAACATCCTAAGATACTCCTGCGCCGCCTGCAGCGAAATATCCAGTTTTACCTGCAATCTATTTAAAATATCATCATCCGGCAACCCAAGGTCACTGCAGGTATCTATAATTCCACGTGCTTCTCCACGTGCTTCACCCTCTTTTGCTGTTTCTTCAAACACACTCCACATACTGTTTCCTCCCTCCTGCTTCAATGCATCAAAATCAATTTTACAGTTGGCTGCTCCAGCCACTGTTTTAAGTATCGTATCGCTGACTTCATGCTCCTTTGTGTATTCAATTGCTTTTTCTTTTTTATCTCTTATTGAATTATTTTGATCCAACAGAATTTTAAACAGGTTAAATAAATCCCGGTTGTTTCCATTATGAAAATACAGATCGTTTTGTCTGGCTTCGACCAGAAGCATACGATAATCATTGACATATGACGCCATCTCCGTGGGAATGTTTAAAATACCGTATAACGACGTTGCTGCATCCCAGACCTTTTCACCATAATATATCACAACCGAAATGACCGGTGTCAGCCGGTCTGTCTTTTTCATTCTGGATAAAAATTCATGTTCATCCATGTCAGTTTTATGCTCTTTATATTGTCTTGTCAAACTGTCATACTGTTTTTTATAGGTGGCATAATCGTATCCCATGACTCGCAGCGGCATAGCATAATGGATATGCTCCTGTGACTCCAAACCTAACAACACAAACTGTACTCCATACACCGTCGACTTTTTTTGTATCTTGATATTATCCCTGACTGCCTTAATACTTTGCGTATGATCCCGATGTTCCAGCAAAACAGACGCTTCCGTATCTTCATTTTCAAGCTCATATGGTTTGATGACCTGACTGCCACCAAATAATACTGCATTAAAAAGATCTGCAAATTCCTCGTTTCCATTCCAATAATTTTTCAGCACTGTGTCCGGTGACACAGTTTTCTCTTTCCCTCCGATAATATTCTCCTCCTTTGTGTATTTGGGAGAATATTGTCTGTTCGAATTCTCCCTGCTTTTTATAGTGATTAAAAGCATTGAAAATTCTGTATGCGACCTACAAAACGGTCTTGGATGACCGTCTGCAGCGTCGTGTTGAACTGATTTTTGAATAGCTTACGCTTGATAGATAATTAGAATATAATGCTTTGAGGCAATTGTAGCACATTATCAGAAGTTTGTCATTTGATTTTCTTAAATTTTAAGAACTTGTTTATACGGCAGCCAATTTTGACCAAAACAATAGAATGCACGCTCCGCGAACATTCTATTGTCATAAATTAAGTTTACCAGCTTCTATTTTTAATTCGTCTGTCCTTTTTCATATTCCCGCCGTAATTTATTGATTGAATCAACATACAATACTTTACTATCTAAATTCAATGCCTTCTCAAAATATAAAAGCACCATACCAAATATAAAAGCTATTATTGTAAAGATGCTGTTTGATGGATCTATGTTATTTTTTGTATATTTTTCAAAAATCATGTCTGCACTTATCCAATCAACAAATATACATACCAGACTTGGTATCATACATTTCAAATATCCCACTATTAATTTTACAACTTGAATTTGTAGTTTATATTCCTTTTCTATATTCCCTCTTCCCTCTGTACATGGAACAAACGTAGATACAACTCTATACAATATAGCAATTATTGATATATGTAGTACAATATCTCCCACAACTGAATTTACATTTATATCCTCATTTTCAAGAACTAATATAATTCCCATATATATGGCTGACATTATACAAAGTCCCCACCCAATAATACTTCGTATATTCCCGGTTTTCGCGTTCCGCCTACGGAAGGGACCTCTTTTTTTGATCGTTCCCAGTCAAATTTTAAAAGCAATGCAAGATATTCTATTAACTGTTTTTGCTTTAATCGCAATAATTTTTTTGAACATTTCTTTTCTTCTATTTCTGCTATCACTTTCCATATATGGGCATCATACATATACAGATTGTCTTTTTCTTTATTTCCAAACGCATTAATCCGCATTTTTAATCTAACTAATGCATCAAGTGTTTCTTTATAAGACGCACCATTCAATTCCTGTGCTATCGTTCTAATTTCCTCTCTCCACACTTTTCTTTCCCCAGTTATGTATTGCAGATTATTCTGTCTTTTAAAATTCAAAACCGCAACACACCCTGATATGACTGCTGAAATAACAGCTGAACTTAAAATTAATTTTATATCCATTTTTCATCCTTCCTTCCATAGCTGGTCTCCTACATCAATCCATAAATCGGATACCTCACAAATTCATCCCTCTCATTTTCTTCCATCTCGCCTAACATCTGTTTTGCTTTTCTCTTATTTTCCAAAAGAATATTTACTGCACAGACCACTTGTGGATCCTTCGTATTACGTTCCATATTCTCAAGTTCCTGCGTTCTTATAACCTGCCTCCAAATAATACTGCCTTAAAAAGATCTGCAAATTCATGTATGCAGGCTGTAACGATCACTGATGATTACTGTAAGCATACTTCACCCGTTAGAGCACTTCCAGGTCGTGTAAACACTAATATGAATACTCTGCGAACAATTCTATCATCATGAACAAAAAAACAGGTCTGTCATTTATTGACAAACCTGCTTTGTAATCATTCATTAACTGGAACAAGATCTGCTGCCTTTACCTCAAAATGTTCCCAGCTTGCTTTGTTATTATCCGCCTTGCATAATGGCACAATATACCACTTATGATCGGTCGAATCGCTTTTTTGCACATGTGCTCCTACCTCCGCACGACTTGTACAATCCTTGCAGGAGCACATTCCAAATTTTCTACCCGTCTCGTTCTCCCAGAACTCTTTCCATGTCGCAGCGCCATTTGGCACTCTGCCTGACGTTCCGTTTAAATTTTTTACTTCTACATAAGAATCCATCTCTATTTTCCTCCTTTTCTTGTCTGTGACAATGCACTTGCTGCAACAGTTTTTGACTTACTGCTTGTACGTCCATCACGAAGAATTCCTGATGCAATGCTTGCAACTTTTTTTGATGTTTGTTTCTTATTCATCTTCTTTTTCCTCCTTATTTTAAGCAAAAAAATCAGATAAACACTTGTCAACTTCCTACTTAATGAGTAAAATAGAGACATTGGTTGTATTATTTATCCAATCTAAAGCAGTGGTTTGGCAGAACCATTGCTTTTTTCTTGCTCCGACTTCTTCATCGGTAATTTAATTATATATCCGCAGACAAATATTGTCAACTTTTTTATTAGTTTACCTATCTTTTTTTCGATAAATTTATTGTTTTTTTTCTTATTTTACCATATAATAGCCTAGTACAAAGGAGGAACTAATTTTGTTTACATATGTAAAATTAAAAAATTACAAATCTCTTGTCGATTTAACAGTCGACCTATGCACCAAAAATAATATTCCTAAAAATTTTATCTGCATATATGGAGCAAACGGCTCCGGAAAAACAAATTTTTCATCTGTTTTTAAAACGCTTTCCGACACATTAAAAACATTACAGATCCGGGATATTCGTGAACGCATTCTCTCCGAACGGGAGATGGGAAAAAATATTGATAATAATTATCTTCGTTTTATTTATAATGACATTTCTAATATTATTGCAGAAAATAAAACAATTAACTCCACTGAAAATATGATTCTTGAATTTGGTTTTCTTATTGATGAAAAACCTGGATGCTACCAAATCGAGTTCGATAATGAACGAATCGTACATGAAAAATTAGAATACACTCTGGCAAAAAATCGAGGGTGCTACTTTGAGCTATCCGATAGTGAAATCAAAATAAATAACTTTATATTCATTAACTCTAACTACAAAAAAGACTTTTTAGAAAACATAAAAAAATTTTGGGGGAAACACTCTGTTCTTTCCATATTGCTCTATGATATGGAAGATAAAGCTGATGGCTACCTGAAAGACCAGCTCCATCAAAATTTATTTAATGTACTTAGATTTTTTAATAATATTTCCTGCAGAATTATTGGACAGTCATACAGCCTTAATCAGATATCAAGTTCCTATCTTTCAAATATTAATTTTGATGAAGGACGCATACCTCTTGCCGAAGAACCTATGCTGGATCAAATCAGAAATTATATTCAGTGGTTTTTTACCAATATATACAAAGACATTGTAGGTGTTTATTATAAAAAAAACATTAATGAAAATTTTATAGACTATAAATTAATTTTACAGAAAAAAATATATGGGACAACTACTGATGTTAATTTTGAATTAGAATCCTATGGTACAAAATCTTTATTGGATCTGTTACCCTTTTTCATAGCTGCCATGCAAAAAGGAACTGTTGTAATTGATGAGATTGACAATGCAATCCATGATATACTGCTGTTTAATCTGTTAAGCCCTTTATGTTCCGAAATGGTCGGTCAGCTTATTATCACTACGCATAATATTGCCTTACTCGACTTAGATGTTCCAAAAGATTCTTTCTATTTTGTTGATATTTCAGATGATGGCACTAAAACATTTAATTGTGCAACAGACTTTAACCGTATTCAGGCGGAAAATAGCATCCGTTCTCTTTATTTACGAAATAAATTTCATGGACTCCCATGGGAGAAAATTGATATTAATTACTCAGATGGATTACAGATATTAAGTAAAAAACAATAGAATGCGAGCCGAGGGTGCGGAGTCTGGATACCCAGTTGTAAAACGTAGCTGGACGAATTCGACGGTGTGAAATTTTTTCTGTAAATTTAGATCTTCTATGATAATTGATGCGGCTTGACAGCGGTTTCTGCTATTAAGCCGTTGTTTATTTAATAGCAAAAATAAGCTGGTATGTCAAGAGCGCCCAGAAAATCTGGGCGTATATTTACTCTTGATATTCCAGCTTTTGTTGCTATATCAGCATTCGGTCAGGGTACATAATTTCCAGCTCACCAAGAACTTTTCCCCAGTTCCGGATTGGCATTGTCCACTTTTTGGCAATCTCGAAAGTCCCCTGATATAGAGCTTTCATTAGTGCCTGAGAGCTTGGAAATACACTGCGCTGCTTGTTCAATCTACGATAGCAGGAATTCAATGATTCTATGGTATTTGTAGTGTAAAATGCAGTACGAACTTCCTTGGAAAACTTGAAGATCGGAGATATTGCATCCCAGTTTTCATGCCAGCGATTCATCGCACTTGGATACTGACCAGACCATTTTTCCGTTACAGACTCTAACTGCTTTCTGGCAGCTTCTTCATCTGCAGCTGTATAGATTGTCTTTAAATCTTTTGCAAATGCTTTCATATCCTTGTTTGCAACATATTTAAGTGTATTTCTCACCATATGTACAATACAACGCTGTTGCTCAGTTTTAGGAAATGCTGTAGATATCGCTTCCTTGATACCTTTCAATCCATCTGAGCAGAGAATGAGAATATCCTGAACTCCACGATTTTTTAAACTATTCAGTACAGACAGCCAGTACTTGCTGCTTTCGTTTTCGCCAACAACAATGCTTAAAACTTCCTTCATACCATCTTCATTGATACCAAGTACCACATATGCTGCAAGTTTCCTGATTACACCATCATCACGTACTGAGAAGTGTACAGCATCAATAAAAACGATTGGGTACACAGGCGACAAAGGACGATTCTGCCATTCCTCGATTCGTGGAAGGAGCTTATCTGTGATATCCGATATCATTCCTTCGCTTACCTCAAATCCATAAATGTCCTCTATGGTTTCTGAAATCTGTCGTGTAGTCATTCCCTTTGCATACATGGAGATAATCTTGTCATCAATCGAAGAAATATCTTTTTGACGCTTTGGAAGTATTTGTGGCTCAAAAGAACTTTGGCGATCCTGAGGCACATCTACCTCAAATTCACCGTATTTACTACGGACAGTCTTGGATTTCGTGCCATTACGATAGTTAGGTTCACCTGATCTTTCATAACGATCATAGCCAAGATGTTCATCCATTTCCGTTTCAAGCATATCTTGAATTGTTCCGGAAAGCAGATCTTTTAAAGCATCCTGAATATCTTCAGCAGATTGGATATCATACTCCTGAAGCAGACCTTGGATAAGATTTCTTTTTCCTTCGGTCATTGGTTTTGGTTTGTAAACTTCTTTTTTTCTGTTTGCCATAATAAAAGGCCTCCTATGATTTTAATATTTTATCATAGAAGACCTTTATAGTGTTGAATTTACAGAGATTTTTTCACAGGCTCAAAAATACCGCAAATGCGATCTTCACATCTGCGGTATTTTCAGGTTTTATCATTTATTTTTTCCTTTTCTTGCTTTTCTCTTTTTCAAGTTCAGTTTTTTCTTTTTCGAGCTCCTTATTTGCACGGACAGCTTTTTCTTTTAATTTGGTTCTCCAGCTCTTTTTACCTTCCGGTTTCTCAAGAGGTCCGCGTACACCGGTAACCTTTGTGATATAAATACCACTTACGGTAGCTTTTACTTCTTTCTTGATCGGTATGTAATCAAACACGGATTCATCTGCGATCAAAGACATTACTTTTGGTCCAACCTTTGCTTTTACGATCGGAAGTTTGGTACGGCGCATCATCTTTGGTGTCTGGTCGATCACAACCTGTGGAAGACCAGATTCGGTAATACGCATTCGCTTCTTATCTATGATCAGCATGGATACGGTCTGTGCGGCGGCTGCAAGCTGTTCATCCTGTTCGGCTTTCTTTTTCTGTGCTTTCTTCCCGAGAAAATAAAGGACAACAAGTCCGATGATTAAGACGGCTAAGATAACCAGTAATACGATAGTAACTGGGCTCATAAATAATCCTCCATATATTTACTTTTTAGAACAAAATTCAAAAAATATTGTAGCATTGATTTTTGGAAAAAGCAAGGTGTTCAGGATTATCTTGCCAGAATATCAATGATCTCCGCAATATACATTGTGTGCATGTCATGATCTGTGTACCATTTTTTTGCGATTTCCGGCATCAGGAAAGAATCTTCCGTCAATCTTGTCGCAGACATTTTCTCACATAACAGGACCATATTTCCCTCGTCGATGAATGGAATACTGTGACGGGAAGTAAGTGTTAATCCGGCAGCGGAGATTTTGTCTTCTTCATCACGGCCGGAGTGGCTTCCACAGTAATTTAATGCGTCACGGTATTTTTCAGACAGGAAACTTAAGGAAAAAAATTCGTTTTTATCGATTAGTTCCTTGGTGTATCTGGAATCACGGACAAATACGAAAGCGACGTTTTTACCCCATAAGACACCGACACCGCCCCAGCTTATGGTCATGGTGTTTGCTTTATCCTTAGAACCTGCGGTGAGCAGAGCCCATTCTTTGCCAATCTTTGTAAATGGATCGAATTCTATCATATCTGCTGTTATAGACTGAAATGTATGCATAGCGTAATCTCCTTTATCAGTGCACAAAATATTTATATGTTGGTTTTATTATAAAATTCCCTGATTTAATTGACAAGAGAAAAATAGGGCTGTTCAAAAATTGACTTTTTATAAGTGTTGTACTATGATGGTTGCGAAAATTACACAGGAAAAAGGAGCAGAGGATTTATGAAAATCACAACGAAACAAATTACAACAACAGCAGTCTTACTGGCAATCTGTATCGTGAGCCAGTTCTTTAAAAACACAAGCGTCTATATCACGGGACCGATCATTAATGCATGTCTTATCATTGCCGCATTAGGTGCAGGAATGGCATGCGGGATCATTCTCTCAGTGATCACACCGGTTACTTCATTTCTGATCACGGGAAGTCCTGTCATGTCAGCAATTCCGGCGATCATCCCATGTGTTATGATCGGAAATATGATTCTCGTGGTTGCCGTCAGTCTGCTTGCAAAGAACATCAAGGGCAATGCAGGACTGATCGCAGGTATGGCAGCAGGCAGTATCGCAAAAGCATTATTTATGGGAATCGTGATCGCATTGATCTTAATCCCTTCCTTGCTCCCGGAAGCAATGGTACCTAAAATGGCAGTATTCCAGACAACATTTTCCGTGACGCAGCTTATCACAGCAGCAATCGGAAGCGTATTCGCATTTATCATCTGGATTCCTTTAAAAAAAGTAATCGCAGGGCAGAACTGAGTGTGAGCCATCATTTATCAGGTGCCTTATTTTGATCACAAATAGTATAACGCATGCTTATGAATGATAAACAATATTATGAATTTAAGTGATAGCGAATATAAGCCTTTGGAATAATCTTGACACTCAAAAAAGAAAGTATCATAATGGGGGTCAGAAAAAACGATATAGAGAGTCGGAGGCAAGTGTTATGGATATCAGATTTGAAAAAAGAGAACATTTAAAGGAGAAACCGGATCAGAAACATCTTGGATTCGGAAAATATATGACAGACTATATGTTTGTTATGGACTGGACAAAAGAAGATGGATGGAAAGATGCAAGAATCGTTCCGGAAGGACCTATCACAATGGATCCGGCATGTGTGACACTTCACTATGCACAGGAAACATTTGAAGGTATGAAAGCATACCGTACGGCAGAAGGCAAAATCCAGTTGTTCCGTCCAGAGATGAACGCAAAGAGAATGATCAATTCCAACGCAAGACTTTGCATGCCGGAATTCCCGGTTGATATGTTTGTCGAAGCAGTGGAAGCACTTGTAAAAGTAGAAGCTGACTGGGTTCCATCTGAACCAAACACTTCACTTTATATCAGACCATTTATGTTTGCAACAGAAGCAGCACTCGGCGTACATATGGCAAACGCATACAAGTTTATGATTATCTGCTGCCCGGTAGGTGCTTACTATGCAGCAGGTCTTAACCCGGTTAAGATTCTGGTTGAGGATGAACTTGTCCGTGCAGTAAAAGGTGGTACAGGCTTTACAAAATGTGGTGGTAACTACGCAGGTTCTATTTTAGGACAGGTGAAAGCAGAAAAACTTGGTTATGCACAGGTTCTCTGGTTAGATGGTGAGCATCGTAAATATGTAGAGGAAGTTGGAACCATGAACATCATGTTCAAGATTGCCGGTGAAATCTACACAGCACCGATCGAAGGAACCGTTCTTCCGGGTGTTACAAGAGATTCCATGATCCATCTGCTTCGTGACTGGGGTTACAAAGTAAATGAGACAAGACTTTCCGTAGATGATCTGATGAAAGCCGGACATGACGGTACATTGGAAGAGGTATTTGGTACAGGTACAGCAGCCGTTATCTCACCAGTTGGAGAACTCCGTTACAAAGATGATGTTGTGACAGTCAACAACTTTGAGATCGGTGAACTGACACAGAAATTATATGATACCTTAACCGGTATCCAGTGGGGAAGAATCCCGGATAAATATGGCTGGACAGTAGAAGTAAAATAACTTCTGGACATTTTTCACATATCATAGTATAGTAATCATGTTATAGATGCCTTCATAGATGTAGCAGCATTTATGAAGGCATTTACAATATATATAGCACATTGATAATCGAATAAGGTTTATATTTTCAGATATGCGATCCTGTCTGTGACTGATTGCAGACATTTAGGTTTCTCTTCTAGCGCCATGTACCTGTGAGGACGACCATACACAGGTTAACGAGGAAAAGGGTTATCGAAAATTCGGCGGACGCCCTTTCGTACTTCCCAGTGCGAGATATGCCGGCAAATATGCAGGTGACTGCAAAACAAATACGGTATAATGGGACAATTGAATTCGAATATGATTTAAATTTTAAATAGAAAAGAAGAGGAAATTTAATATGTGTGGAATTATAGGTTATACAGGCAGTGAAAACGTAAAAGATGTTTTATTAGATGCGTTGGAATTATTAGAGTATCGTGGATATGACAGTGCGGGTATTGCAGTGAAAGACGAAACTTCCCATGTGACAAATGTTTATAAATGTGCCGGAAGAGTAAGTGATTTAAGAGCAATTTGTGATTCGAAGAAGATTTTGTCTACCTGCGGTATCGGACATACAAGATGGGCAACTCACGGTGGAGTTACGGATCAGAATGCACATCCGCATCAGCAGGGAAAAGTGACTCTGGTTCATAACGGGATCATCGAAAACTATCGTGAGCTGATCGCTGATTACGATTTGCAGGAAATCCTTCATTCTGAAACAGATAGTGAAGTTGCGGCTGCATTATTAAATCATTATTACAAGGGAGATCCAAAGGAAGCGATCAAAAAAACAGTGAGCAAATTAAAGGGTACCTTTGCGCTTGTGATCCTGTTTGAAGATCAGCCGGATGTGATCTACTCGATCCGGAATGTCAGCCCGATCGTTGCAACCATATGCAAAGAGGGAGCAATGCTTGCATCAGATCTGACTGCACTCTGCCGTTTTACAAATGAATACTTTGTTGTACCGGAATATCACATTTTAGAGTTGCACAAAGATCATGTTGTACTTACGGATTTAAATGACAATGTGGTAGAACCAGAATTTTTGTCCGTTGACTGGGAGTTGAACAGCGCGGGAAAGAATGGTTATCCATTTTATATGGAAAAAGAGATTATGGAGCAGCCGGAAGCAATCAGGAATACGATCAAAGACCGTATCGTGAACGGTCTGCCTGATTTTACTTCGGATGGTGTGCCGGATTCTCTTTTTACAGACTGTGACAGAATTTGTGTGGTAGCATGCGGAACAGCCATGCATGCGGGACTTGTGGCACAGGCTCTGGTAAAATCTATCGTTCATGTGCAGATGGACGTAGAACTTGCATCAGAGTTTATGTATTCCGATCCGGTCATTGATGAGAAAACATTGGTGATCGCAGTATCACAGTCCGGTGAGACAATTGATACCTTGGAAGCATTAAAATATGCGAAGAGACAGGGCGCAAAATGTTTATCCGTTATCAACGTAAAAGGTTCTTCCATTGCAAGAGAAAGTGATTATGTGTTATACACCGCAGCAGGACCTGAAATTGCAGTGGCAAGTACAAAAGCTTACACAACACAGCTTTCCGTATTTTATCTTGTGGTTGCAAAAATGGCATTATTGCGAGGTGTCTACACAGAGGAGCAGACAAAGAGCTTTATCGCAGAATTAGAGCGTGTTCCGGAAGTGATGCAGAAAGTATTGGAGAAAAGACGTGACATCCATGTGATCGCAAAGAAGATTCTGGAAGCAAAGGATCTGTTTATGATCGGACGTGGACTGGATTACTCTATTTTACTGGAAGGATCATTGAAACTGAAAGAGGTTTCTTATATTCACTCTGAGGCTTATGCCTCCGGCGAATTAAAACACGGACCAATTGCACTGATCACGACTAACACACCGGTTGTTGCAACGGTAACACAGGAAAAACTCATGTCAAAAGAGCTTTCCAATATTAAGGAAGTAAAATCCAGAGGTGCAGATATTGTATTATTTATCAAAGAGGCACTTTCCGGTGATCTTGATACCGAATATCAGGTGATCAAGCTTCCGGATATGCAGGATGAATTTATGGTTTTACCTGCATCGGTTGCATTACAGCTTTTAGCATATTACGTGTCATCCGATAAGGGATTTGATGTTGATAAGCCAAGAAATCTGGCGAAGGTAGTTACGGTAGAGTAAGAATTAAGTTTTGGGGGATTTGGATAAAGAACGGAAATAAAAATTGAGAAGTTGGGAAATCGAATGTTTTGCACAGGAAGCAGAACAGGATCGCATGTCTGAGCATATAATATAAGGAAATATAGGAAGAGGTTGTTCATGCCAGATATCAAATATGCCCAGACAGAGGCTGTAGATAAAGGAAGCCTCAAGGTAGAAGTACTTGCGAACCGGACCAGACGACCGATCGAGGGAGCGAAAATCACGATTTCCTATTCGGGCAAGCCGGATTCCACGGTGGAGGAGGTAAGCGCAGATGATTCAGGAATGTCGGAGAAACTTACGCTTGATGCGCCTCCGCTTGAATACTCGATGGAACCCTCCGAAAATCAGCCATTTGCCCAATATACGGTCAAAGTTACCGCACCGGGATATCGTCCCGTCAGTATTTCGGGTGTTCAGGTTTTTTCAGAGCAGCTCGCATTGCAACAGGTGCGAATGGCGGAAGAAAATGAGGAAGAAAATCAAATAGATTCCATTGTGATTCCGGTCAATACGTTGTTTGGCAATTTCCCGGCAAAAATAGCAGAGTCCGAGATCAAGCCTGTCTCCGACTCAGGGGAGATCGTGCTGAGTAAAGTGGTGATCCCGGAATTTGTCGTTGTTCATGACGGACCGCCATCGGATCCCAATGCGGCAAATTATTATGTCCGTTACCGGGATTACATCAAAAATGTGGCATCCAGCGAGATATACAGCACGTGGCCGGACAGCACGCTGCGTGCCAATATCCTTGCGATCATGTCCTTTACGTTAAACAGGGTTTACACGGAATGGTACCGGAACAAAGGCTATAACTTCACCATCACAACATCCACTGCTTATGACCAGAAATTTGTATATGGAAGAAATATTTTCCAGAGTATCTCGGATGTGGTAGAGGAAATGTTCCAGAATTATCTTTCCAGACCGAATGTGAGACAGCCAATCCTGACGCAGTATTGTGACGGACAGCGCGTGACGTGCAGCAACTGGCTGAGCCAGTGGGGAAGCAAATATCTTGGGGATCAGAACTACGAAACGATAGAAATTCTCCGTTATTATTATGGTGATAATATGTTTATCAATACAGCGGAGGAGATTTCCGGTATCCCTGCATCCTGGCCGCGGTATAATCTGGAAGTGGGCGCTGCCGGAGATAAGGTCCGGCAGATCCAGGAACAGTTAGCGAGAATCTCGCAGGCTTATCCGGCAATCCCGACGATCACACCGGATGGGATTTACGGAGAGGCAACGAAGGCAGCAGTAGAAAAATTCCAGTCTATTTTTGGCTTGCCTGTGACGGGAGTGGTAGATTACCGCACCTGGTATAAAATATCGGAGATCTATGTTGCGGTGACAAGGATTGCAGAACTGGTATAAAATGTGGAGTAAATGTGCCGGGGGATTGGTATTTTTCAGTTCCCCGGCACAAAAACGTTTCAGGAACAGATCGCAGACTAGGATTTGAGTAGAAAATGTGTTAAACTAAAAGTTAGTTTAGATTGCAGTAAAGCAGGGATAAAAAGTATGAACAACTATAAAATCACAATCCAGTATGATGGGACAAGATACAAGGGCTGGCAGGGGCAGAACAGCACCGGGCTGACCATTCAGGGAAAAATAGAAGCAGTGCTGGGACAGATGGCAGGACACGCGGTGGAAGTCATCGGTTCGGGGAGAACGGATGCGGGCGTGCATGCCAAAGGCCAGGTGGCAAATTTTCATATTGAGGAGCATTTTACGGAGGGAAAGATCCTGTCCTATCTGAATCATTATCTGCCGGATGACATTGCCGTTATTGCGGTTGAGCAGGTGGACGAGCGTTTTCACAGCCGTTACGCCGCAAAGAAAAAGACCTACCGCTATCACATCCATATGGGAGAGATCTCGGATGTTTTCGAGCGGAAATATGAGTACCAGTATGAGAAAACACTCGATGTGGAACGCATGAAAGAAGCTGCTTCCTATCTGATCGGAACACATGATTTTACTTCATTTTGCGGAAATAAGAAAATGAAAAAAACGGCAGTCCGCACAATTTATGAGATCAATTTTACGAAGAAAGGGAATGATCTCTGGATCGATTACCGGGGGAATGGATTTTTGCAAAATATGGTGCGGATCCTGACGGGTACGCTGATCGAGGTCGGGGATGGCAGGAGAGCGCCGGAGGAGCTGCCGCAGATCTTAGAGAGCAAAAACCGGGAGAACGCAGGCTATACAGCACCGGCATGTGGACTGATGCTGATGGAAGTGCATTATTAAAAGATAAATTCATAAGAAAAAACAGGCAGCAGGTGTTACATGGAAAAATGGTTTGTAATCAACAAAGGGGCTGATTTTGAAAAGCTTGGAAAAGAGTTCGGGATCAGCCCTGTCACAGCGCGTCTTATCCGAAACCGTGAGGTGATCGGGGAGGCGGCATTTGAAAGATATCTCTATGGAAGTTTAAAGGATTTATACGATCCACATTTATTGAAAGATGCAGATCGTTTGACAGATATTTTAAAAGTTAAAATAGAAGAGCAAAAGCCGATCCGTATTATCGGCGACTATGATATAGATGGAGTTATGTCAACCTATATTTTATACCGTGGAATTAAACACTGTGGTGGAAATGTTTCCACGCAGATTCCGGACCGCATGAAGGATGGCTATGGAATCAATGAGAATCTGATCGATCAGGCAAAAAGAGACGGAATGGATACCATTCTTACGTGCGATAACGGAATTGCTGCAATCTCAGAGATTGCGCATGCCAAAGAACTTGGGATGACCGTGTTAGTGACCGATCACCACGAGATTCCCTATACAGAGGAGAACGGGGAAAAGCTGTTCCTTCGCAGCAACGCAGATGCAATCGTGAATCCAAAGCAGCAGGAATGTGCGTATCCTTTTAAAGAGTTATGTGGAGCAGCAGTCGCATGGAAAGTGCTGCAGGTATTGTATGAAAAAATGGGTTTTGCCCTGGAAGAAACCTATGAATTTCTGGAAAATGTCGCATTTGCAACCGTTGGCGATGTCATGGATCTGATAGACGAAAACCGCATTTTGGTGAAAGAGGGATTAAACCGCATTCACCGCACAAAAAATCCGGGGATGCGCGCCCTGATCTTTCAGAATCATTTAGAACCGGAACAGGTCAATGCATATCATTTTGGTTTTGTGTTAGGACCGTGCATCAATGCGAGTGGCAGACTTGATACAGCAAAACTGTCTCTGTCTCTTTTTTTACAGGGAGAGGAAGAGGCAGCAAAAACGGCAAGGGAGCTTGTGGAGTTAAACCAGCAGCGCAAAGATATGACAGCAGATGGCGTCGAGGAGGCAAAACGTGTGGTGGAGGAACATTACATGTCGGATAAAGTGCTTGTCATTTATCTGCCACAGGTGCACGAAAGTCTTGCAGGAATCATTGCAGGGCGTATCCGGGAGGCTTATCATAAGCCGGTATTTGTGCTGACGAAGGCGGAGGAGGGCGTGAAGGGCTCCGGGCGTTCCATCGAGGAGTACTCCATGTATGAGGAACTATGTAAGTGCAGGGAACTTCTGGAAAAATTCGGCGGACATCCGATGGCGGCAGGATTATCTCTTCCGGAAGAAAACGTGGATAAGTTCCGTGAAAAAATCAATGCCTGTGCAAATCTCACGGAGGATGACCTGATTCCGAAGATCAAAATTGATATTCCGATGCCCGCAGCGTATGCAGATGCCGGTCTTATCCGGGAATTTGCAGTGTTGGAGCCTTTTGGAAAAGCCAATATCAAGCCGCAGTTTGCCGATAAAAATCTGAGTATCACAAGGGCTTTTGTGGTCGGGAAAAATCAGAATGTGTTGCGGCTGAACCTGCTGACAGCCGCCGGTGAGGCAGTAACGGCAGTCTATTTTGGCGATATTGAGGCGTTCAAAGCATATTATGCAGAAAAGTATGGAAGTGCGGAAGTGGAAAAAGCTTTTCGCGGACAGATAAACAAATTGAGGATAATGATTGTGTACTATCCGGAGATTAACGAGTATAATGGAGTGGAAAGCGTACAGGTTATCATTCGAAATTATCAGTAAAACTGGAGGATGGCATATGTTTGGTGGAAAAAAAGCAAAAGAACTGGAAGAGGAACTTCTGGCATTACAGGAAAAACAGAACCGTCTGCAGGAGCGGATTTCTAATATTGCAAAAGCAAAAGACAGCGCAGAAGAGACAGTGGTGCAGATGACGATCTCAAAAACGGAACTGGATGAGACCATTGCGGCAGTTTCAGAGGAATTGGAATTGTTAAAAGAGTGTTCAGAGGCAAATTCAGGACAGACCGTACTGTTGAAACAGCAGCTAATGAAAAAGAATGAGCAGAATACAAGACTGCAGCAGGAAAAAGAAGAACTCCGCCGGCAGATGAAAGATGAGCATGGGGAAATAGCCAGAGTTGTAGAGCAGAACAAGCATGTCACAACACCAATGAAGGAGATTGCATCATTTTATGAGGCATATTGTCAGGAGAGAAAGTCTGTTGGGGATGCGTTAAAGAAACTGGCAGATATCTCACAGAATATGGGAGTTCTGGCACTTGGCGCAGCAATTGAAGCAGGACGCATGGGTGAAGATGGAAGAAAATTTGTGGCAGCGGCAGAGGAAGTGCGTTTGAATGCAGAGCAGTATACTTCGGCAGTTGCAGATGTGCTTACGAAAATCAGCGGTTTTGAGGAAACTGCCACAGCGGCAGAGAAACAGATCCAGCTGTTAAATGATCTTTTAAAAGAAAATAACAGCGCCATGGTAAAACTTCTGGAAAGCAGAGACACGGAAACGATGGAAACGGATCATGAAAATGTGGAAAAAGAAACAAATATTGAAGAAATATTAGAAAGTCTCTGTCAGGGTGAAAATGAATTTTTCGAAGTGCAGAGCAGAGTGTTATCCAAAGCAGAAACACTGCGTCAGGAATGGAAAGAGCACAAAGAATGTGCAGATGAATTAGAACACAGTGTGGAGGAGATCCATCGTTTTGTTCAGGCGGAATAAAGAAGCCACAGGTTAAAAAACAGCATTTACTTACAATCACAAAAAGAGTAAGAGAGGGGAAAAGTATGACAAAAGGGGAGAAGTTTACATTTTTATCAGCGGATGGCAAAACAACCATCCATGCAGTCAAATGGATTCCGGAAGATGGAAAGTATGAGGCAATTTTACAGATCACACATGGCATGATAGAGTTTGTAGAGCGCTACAGACCATTTGCTGAATTTCTGACAGAGAATGGCTTTATGGTGGTGGGACATGACCATTTAGGACATGGGGATTCCGTAGCATCCAAAGATGACTGGGGATATTTTGCGGAAAATCCGAGTGACACGGTGATCGCAGACATGCATGCACTGCGCACGATGATCCAGAAAGAAAATCCGGGTGTTCCTTATTTTATGATGGGACACAGTATGGGATCTTATATGCTCCGGAAATACCTCACCATTCACAATGATGATTTGAGAGGGGCAATCATTATGGGAACCGGTTGTGTGCCGGACAATACGACCAAACTTGGAATCAACGTGTGCAAATTCCTGGCAAAAATTTTTGGCTGGCATCACAGAAGCAAACTGGTAGAATCGCTGTCGTTTGGCGGACCATATAAGAAATATGATCTTTCTGGAAAAACACTTTCAAACAGCTGGCTTACAAAAGATGAGGATATTGTAAAATTTTATTATAGCGAACCGCGGTGTACGTTCAAATTTACATTAAACGGCTATCTGGGGCTGATGGAAGCAGTTCTCTACGATAATCAGTTGGAAAATGTGAAGAAAGTACCAAACAAGCTTCCAATTTTTATTGTATCTGGTCAGGATGATCCGGTGGGAGATAACGGTGTCGGTGTGAAAAAAGTGTATGATCTCTTCAAAGAGGCAGGTTCTCTGGATATTACATATAAGCTCTACGAAAATGACAGACATGAAATCTTAAATGAGACAGACCGCGATAAAGTGTATGCAGATCTTCTTGCATGGATGAGAGTGCGGATCGATACGTAAATAAAAAGAGAGGGAAAAAAAGTGAAGAGAAAGAGAATGACAAAGAGAATTGCAGCAATTATTTTAGCAGCAGTGATGATGATACCAACACATGTAACATCATTTGCAGCAGATGCTTCTGTGCAGAATAACGCAGGGCAGGAGGCAGGCAATGCCACATCCGGTGATTCCCAGACAACACAGTCGGAGAATCAGGCGGCAACGCAGAATGACAGCAGCACAACAGGTACAGATACCAATGCTGGTTCAACCGGAACTACAACTACACAAAACAGCTCTGCTTCAGATACGAAGAACAGCACAACAAATAATTCTGCTTCGGATGCACAGAGCAGCACAACAAATACTTCTGCTTCAGATGCACAGAACAGCACAACAAATAATTCTGCTTCAGATGCACAGAGCAGTACAACAACAAATTCCGACAGCACAAATACTTCCACCAGTGGCACAACCGATAATGTTACAGGTGGGGTAACGGTAGAAGATGATAAAAAATCCACAGAAAATGTGACTGGAGATGTCATTGTGGATGAGAATAACGATAATGTTGAGATTAAGAAAGATGATAAACCTTATCTTGCACTCGGCGCGGATTTGTCCGATGACCAGAAAAATACCGTATTATCCCTTATGGGAATCGATCCTGCCAATCTGGCAAATTATAACGTGACTTACGTTACAAATGCACAGGAGCATCAGTATCTGGATTCCTATGTGGATTCTTCCAAAATTGGAAGCAAGTCATGGTCTTCTGTCGTGATCGTAAAACGTAAAAAAGGAAATGGATTAAACATTTCTACGAACAATATCACATACTGTACCGTTGGTATGTACAAAAATGCGCTGACAACCGCTGGAATTACAGATGCAGATATCATCGTTGCAGGTCCTAAGCCAATTTCCGGAACCGCTGCACTGGTTGGAATCTTTGAGGCATATGAGGCAATGACCGGGGAAGCAGTACAGGATAACGTTGTAGATGCAGCGTTAAATGAACTTGTTGTCACCGGAGAACTGGAAGCTTCCATTCAGGGTCTGACCGATCAGGAAGTGGAGGAGTTTATTGCTTACATCAAGTCACTGATCGCAGAAAAAGGACTGACTGACGAGAAGAGTATCAACGAAGCAATTGATGAAGCCTGTGATAAATATGGCGTCACTTTATCTGATGATGAGAGACAGAAAATCGTTGATCTTCTTTTGAAAATTACTTCTCTTGGAATTGATTTAAGTGGACTTGTGGATTACGCAGCCTCTCTCTACAATTCCTTTAAAAATGGAGGAAGCTCTTCCGGAATCATTGCATCTATTGGTAACTTCTTTGGAAATATCTTTAGTGCGATTGGGGAGTTCTTCAAAAATCTGTTTAAATAACCGGAGTTTTAACGTATGAACTGCCGCTTGTGGGTGGTGTTACGGATTTTCACAGGTTATGTTAATTGCATGCCAACAAAGTGTATAGAAATATAAAAAATAGAACTGTTTGTTTTCAG
>OGWR01001116.1_pt1 | contig 22619 bp, 20 predicted proteins | sample 1576061 | NCBI WGS metagenome assembly OGWR01 (sample SAMEA3541511, study PRJEB24748) | human gut metagenome | biome: human gut; feature: human-associated habitat; material: faeces | place: China | collected 2012 | reverse complement strand
GGCTGTCCCTTTGCCACATCAAACTAGTCCCTGGTAAGTTTCCTGTGGATACGATGCGGCTGGGCTGCGTCCTCGCCCAGGCGCTCGATGCGGTTGGCCTGATAGGCCTCGAAGTTGCCCTCGAACCAATACCAGTTGCCCGGATTCTCGTCGGTGCCCTCCCATGCCAGAATGTGCGTGGCGACGCGGTCCAGGAACATACGGTCGTGGCTAATGACCACCGAGCAGCCCGGGAACTCGAGCAGCGCCGCCTCAAGCGAGGACAGCGTCTCGACGTCGAGGTCGTTCGTGGGCTCGTCGAGGAGCAGCAGGTTGCCGCCCTGCTTGAGCGTGAGCGCCAAGTTCAGACGGTTGCGCTCGCCACCGGAGAGTACGCCGGCGCGCTTCTGCTGGTCCTGGCCCTTAAAGCCAAAGCTCGCCACGTACGCGCGGCTCGGAACCTCGGTCTCGCCGACCATCATGTGGTCCAGGCCGTCCGAGACGACCTCCCATAGGTTCTTATCGGGGTCGATGCCGGAACGGTTCTGGTCGACGTAAGAAATCTTGACGGTCTCGCCCACCTCGAGCTCGCCCGAAGTCAGCGGCTCCAGGCCCACGATGGTCTTGAAGAGCGTGGTCTTACCGACACCGTTGGGGCCGATGACGCCCACGATGCCGTTGCGCGGCAGGGTGAACGAAAGGTCATCGATGAGCACGCGGCCATCGAACTCCTTGTGCAGATGATGGGCCTCGAGCACCTTGTTGCCCAGACGCGGGCCCACGGGGATGCGGATGTCGGTCCAGTCGAGCTTCTGGCTGGCGCGGGCCTCGGCCTCCATCTCCTCGTAGCGAGCCAGACGGGCCTTGTTCTTGGCCTGGCGAGCCTTGGGCGAGCTGCGTACCCACTCGAGCTCGGCCTCCATGCGCTTGGCGAGCTTGGCATCGCGGTTGCCCTGCGCCTCGATACGCGCGGCCTTGGTCTCCAGATACGTGGAGTAGTTGCCCTTGTAGGGATAAAGGTGACCGCGGTCGACCTCGCAGATCCACTCGGCAACGTTATCCAGGAAGTAGCGATCGTGCGTGACGGCAAGCACCGCGCCCTGGTAGTTGTGCAGGAAGTGCTCGAGCCACAGGATCGACTCGGCGTCCAAGTGGTTGGTGGGCTCGTCGAGCAGCAGCAGGTCGGGAGCCTCGAGCAGCAGTTTGCACAGCGCCACGCGACGACGCTCGCCGCCGGAGAGCACGTTAACCGGCATGTCGGAATCGGGCAGCTGCAAGGCGTCCATGGCCTGGCCGAGCTTGGAATCGATATCCCAGCCGTCGGCGGCATCAATCTCGTCCTGGAGCTTGCCCATCTCGGCCATGAGGGCGTCCATGTCGCAGTCCGAGTCGCACATCTCCTCGCCGATCTTGTTAAAGCGGTCGACCTTGGCAAGCATATCGCCAAACGCCATGCGCACGTTCTCGATGACGGTCTTGTCGTCATCGAGCGGCGGCTCCTGCTGCAGGATTCCTACGGTGTAGCCGGGGGTGAGCCTGGCATCGCCGTTGGAGACTTCCTCGATACCGGCCATAATTTTGAGCAGGGTCGACTTGCCCATGCCGTTGGGACCCACAACGCCGATCTTAGCACCGGGATAGAAGCTCAGGGTCACGTCGTCAAGAATCACCTTGTCGCCATGGGCCTTGCGAGCCTGATACATCTGGTAGATAAACTCTGCCATTTGCCTGTTTTATCCTTTCTACCTGCTGTTTCCCTATTCTTGATTCGCTTTAGCGGAAACGAAATGAGGAAACCAGCTCTGAAACTTAACGAAAAAGGGGCATGGTTGCCCACACCCCCCTAATACTACCTGGGAAAAGTCCCCCTTAACACACTATGAACTGCGTACGCTAGTTTTCCGCAACCTTAACGAGCGGCTCGCTGCGATTTGCGCCACAGCAGATACGAATAGACGTAGGCAGCTCCAGCTGAACCAAACGCCAGAACCGCAATCACCGCGGCGACGACTTCACTCGAAAGCACGCTACCCGCCACGCCCATCACAATCAAACCAACACCCAGCACCATAAAGCAGGCGCCGCCAAAACGCTGCGTACGGCGCCAGTTCTCGGGATCGGCAAGCGCCCAAGGCGTCTTGATGCCGAGCGTATAGTTCTGCTTCACACGCGGCAAGTAGTTGCCTACGCCGATGAACAGCAAACCGATAGCACCGGAAATCAGCACGTTGACCGAACCGACCGCCGGCACCACGCCCCAGACCGTAAGCTCACCCAACCAGCTTATGGCACACATGAACAAGATGAAGGCGATTACGAAGCCCTGATAGAACTTGCCCGAGGTTCGATATGCCTCACCTTTGGGGTCAATGCGTGGCACCACGTAGAACATTGCAAGAAGTGCCAGAGGCAGCACGCCGAGCGCGGAGGCCATCCAGCTAGGGCCCCAACCGTCGACGGCGCCGTTCGCTCCCCAGTGCGTGGGAATCTGTGCAGGCAAGCTCGGCATCACCATAAGGTGCGCCGCGACATTAATAGCGCAGACCACAACAAGCATGGCCCATACACGCGGCGATACCCCCGTGGCGTGAATGCCCTTGTTTTCGTTATTCATCCTCATCACCTTCAGTGTCCGTAAAGCCCATAAACCAGCCAATCAAGTCCTGCATGACGGTGGTGTTTAAGCTGTAAACGATGTTTTGGCCATGGCGCTCGTCGGTCACCAGCCCGGCGTTTTTGAGCGTCGCCAAATGATGGCTCAATGACGGCTTGCTGATGTCAAAATGCTCGGCAAGCTCCCCTGCCGTGCGGTTGCCCTCGCGCAGCAACTCCAAAATGCGCCGTCGCGTTGGATCGGCAAGCGCCTTAAAACCCTCTCCCGGCATAGGACCTCCTCACACTATCTCTCACGACGCGCACAGTATACTCGTTATTTAGATGTTTGTCTAATTATCTAATTTGATACTACGTATAGAACATTCGTTCGTTTTTAGATACAATGGGCCAAGAAGCAGATGGGTCAGCTCCCTCTTACCAAGAAGGAGATGGACTATGAGTATTGACGATGTTCTGACGTTGTTATTGCTTGTAATCGCGGCCGTGGAGCTCGGCATCCACATTGGAGGTCGAATGAAATAGCCGCCCCCGCGTAATGCGAAGACGGCCACTTCTCACGCCATAAACGTGTTTCGGAGTTGGCTAACCCGCGGCAACGGGTGCCATCTGCTTCATCTTATGCGAATCCCGATCTCATTTCAACAAGCCCCTAGGGCTCAAATGGAATCGTGATAATCCCTATAATGGCGATAGCCCAAACACGATCCGCTTCCCCATCGGAGGACATCTATGACCGAAACCGCAGCCGCAGCTCCCGTCGAGACACGCGACACCAAGCTCGAGATCATCATGGGCCGCGAGGCGCTCAATAAACTCGCCAACGCCACGGTGCTGGTGCTGGGCTGTGGCGGCGTGGGATCCAACTGCTGCGAAGCGCTCGCGCGCGGCGGCATCGGCCATTTTGTGATCCTGGACAAGGACATCATCGCGCCCAGCAACATCAACCGCCAGGCCATCGCCTTTCATAGCACCATCGGCAAGCGCAAGGTTGACGTGATGGAAGCCATGATCCACGACATCAATCCCGCCGCCAGCGTTATCAAGCGCACCGAATACCTGCTGAGCGACAACATCGACGAGTTCTTCGCGAGCGTTTCTGAGCAGACGGGTGGCAAGCTCGACTACGTCGTCGACGCCATCGACACCATCTCGGCCAAGCTCACCATTGCCAAATATGCTCAGGACCATGACATCCGTTTGGTTAGCTCCATGGGCGGGGCCAACAAACTCCATCCCGAGTGCCTCCGCTTTGCCGACATCTTCGATACGGTACGTGACCCCATGAGCCGCATTATGCGCAAAGAGTGCAAAAAACGTCGCATCAAGAGCCTTCACGTGCTGTTTAGCTGCGAGGAGTCGGTAAAGACCCAGCCCCGCGATCCTTCCAACATCCACGAGCGCACCGAGCTGGGAACCGCCAGCTTTATGCCGCCCATCATGGGCCAGATGATCGCCGGCGAGGTTATCCGTCAGATCAGCGGGCGCGGCACCGAACGCGTACGCTCCGATGGCCAGCGCCTGGACTAGCAGGATGTCCTGCGATGGAACCGCGATTCTTTGACACGCATTGTCATCTTGATTTGATGCTCAGCCCCGATGCTGCAGCCAGCGAGTCGGCGGCGTTGGGTCTGGGGCTCTTTGACTGCGGGGTCGACCCACGCGACTTCGCGGCAGCAAAAAAGCGGGCCAGCCGCCACCCAAACATTATCGCGGGCGCCGGCCTCCATCCCTGGTGGCTCGCCGACGGCCGCTGCGGTCCTGCCGAAGTCAATCTGCTTTGCGAAGTTGCTGCCCAAGAGCGCTATATCGGCGAAGTCGGACTCGACTTTTCCGCGCGCTTTGCTGGAAGTGAGCTGCTACAAATACAGGCACTCAACCGGCTCTGCGATACACTCGTGCAGCATCCTCTTACCGGGCGCGTGATATCAATTCACGCCGTTCGTTCAGCGGGAGCCGTACTGGACGTCCTCGAATCGCATGGACTACTCATCCCAAACTCCGACTCCCCCGTTATCATCTTCCACTGGTTTAGCGGCACTTCGGACGAACTCGTCCGCGCGCGTAATGCAGGCTGCTATTTTTCCGTCAACGAGCGCATGCTCGCTACCAAACGTGGATGCGAATACGCCCGACAGATCCCACTCGACCGTCTACTGCTCGAGACCGATGCGCCGGCTGAGCCAAACACAGAAACAAGCGCGCAGTCGCTCATCAGATCGCTCACAAGGACCTCGGAACACATCGCCTCACTCAAAAACTGTGACATAAAGCGCATCGAATCGGCAGTTTTAGCAAATGCGCACTCTGTATTTGACCTTCGCTAACCCCTGTGGGCAAAAAATGCCAAGGGACATGCGAATCACACAACGCAGTCCCTATTGGAAGGCAGTACAATTCGGCAGCATTACACCAATTCGTGCATGAGATCACAGTTGCGTGCATACAATTCGTCAAAGATATGACGACGCGACGCATATAACTCGTGGGCAGCCATATCGGGCACGATTGTTTGCGCAACGCCAAGGACTTGGGCGAGTTCATCCCATGATGCATAGGCGCCACCTGCGAGAGCTGCCATGATGGCATCACCGAAGCATGCGCCCACCGTAACCTTGGCAACCGAGACCTCGCGCCCGCATACGTCGGCGATAGCCTGCATCCAAACTGGATTCTTGGTTCCACCTCCGACAAGCATAATGCGCCCAATTGGCAGTCCATGCTCTCGCTCGATAATGTCGACATGGGATGCAACGGTATACGCGACGCCTTCCAAGGCGGCGCGAACCATATGGGCTCGCGTATGCCTTCCGGTCAGGCCAAAGAAGACGCCACGCGCCTCGGGATCGTTGAGCGGAGTACGCTCCCCCGCAAAGTACGGCAGACACACGAGCCCATCGGCACCCGGCGCCACATCGTCGGCATCATGCGCCATAACCGAATATGCATCGGGGCCACCGTGGCCCTCGGCCTCCACGGCGTCGCGATACAGCTCTTGGCGCAACCACGATGTGAGCGCACCCGCCGTATTGGTCCCCGCGCAGATCCCGTAAGTTCCGGGAATGATAAACGTCCCTGGCCACAGGCGGGCATCATCGACCATATGATCAGCTAGGTAGATGAAATACGCCGTGCTCCCCAACTGAACCATCATATCGCCGGGACGAAATACACCCGTCGAAATGGCCTCGGCACCAGAGTCGCCCGTTCCCACTAAGACAGGTGTCCCTGCCGCGAGCCCCGTCGCCTCAGCCGCACACTGCGTAATCACCCCGGCAATATCGGTAGCCGACATTACCTCCGCCATCTGGTCAGGCCGGCAGAAACGAGCACATTCCCGAGCATCAACCTTCCAAGTCTAGCGGTCATATAGGGGAAGAAAATCCTCCGCTAAATAACGGTCCACCGTAAAACGCCCCGTCAACTTTGCGCATAGAAACGATGACGCCGTCAGGAATTTCGCGGCACGTTCGTGCACCTCGGGCATATTCTGCTTAAACCACAAGATCTTGGGAGCAATATCTGACGAACAGGGATCGTGCCCGAAAAGCTCGCGTGCGCGATCTGACCCATATTCGGAAAGGAGCTCGTCAATCTGCGGCTTCGAACGTGCATCGACTCCATACAAAATCGCGGGCGCCAGCGCGTTGCACTCGGTATCGACCGGCACGCAGTCGCAACCCAATGCGGAAAGGCCCACGCATCCAATCTGCGCCGCGTTAACCCCCGATCGCACCACCAGCTCGCGCGACAAGCGGCAAAAATCGCCCCACCAAACTGCCTCCGCATCATGCTGATACCATCCATCACGCGGGTTGTCCGTCTCGTGTCCACAAGAGGCTTGGCAAACGATGTTGCATCGATCATCGATTAAAACGCCTTTAGAGGCGCTTGTCCCAATATCAATACCCAGATAGAGCGCCATAGGTGCCTACTCCCCTCGCGCCGCACGAGCGGCAGCCATAAAACGAACTACCCGCTCAACATCAACCGGGGCATCCAGCTTTCCGTCGCGCTTTAAGCACGTGCCGACAAACGCGCCATCGTAGTGAGCAAATACGTCAGCCACGGTATTTTCGCGACAACCGGTGCCACATACCACAGGTACTTCGCCAACACGCTCGCGGACCTCATCGGCAAGCTCGCCCGAAGCGCCACGACCGGCAGCCGAACCGCCGATGACCATCGCATCCGGTAGGCAATTAAAGAGAAGTGAATCGGCAATGTCCGCAGTCGTGCGGTCGTTGAGATAAACCTCCCCCTCGCTCGTGATGAAATGAAAAAGCTTGAGGTCGTCCAGGCGCAGCGCCGCCTTGCGACGCATGGTGTGAGCGAAATCTCGGTTAATCAGCCCGAGATCACCGGCCCAGGCACCGCAAAAATTGCAGCGCGTGAACTGCGCATCGACGGCAGCGCACAGCTCGATTGTGGCATCACCATCGTAAATTGCCTCAGCTCCCCAAGGGGTCGACAAATCATGGGACAGAGTCCCGATTACATAGCCCATCGATGCAAGGGTTGAGGGAGAAACGTGCTGCTCATAGGGTATCGAGAGCTCATTGGTAATCAAAATGCCATCGACACCGCCCTGCTGCAACGCCTCGAGATCGCGCTTGGCGGCTTCCACGACCTGCGATACGCTTCCGCCCGGGTAATACAGCGGATCGCCCGGCAGAGGACGCAGGTGCAGCATTCCGATAACCGGCTTTTCGTTCTTGAACATCGAAGTTAGAAACGACATAACGAGCTCCTTCATAGGGTTATTGCAGGGGCGTTACTCCCCCAGCACCTCGACGTACACTTTTCGCTTCTGCGGACCGTCAAACTCCGCAAGATAGATGTTCTGGGCACTTCCGCACACGATGTGGCCATCTTGGACGGGAAAGAAGCAACTGTTTCCACAAATCATGCTCTTGATATGCCCACAGGAGTTGTTGCCGGTGGCTCCATAGCTCGGCAGGAAGTGTGCATGCGCATAGGGGGCATCGAGTGGGGCGATGCGATCAAGCGTCTCCATAAGATCCGTCTCCACGCAGGGCAGCCCCTCGTTTACCACGATTCCACAGGTCGTATGCGACAAAATAATCGCCGCCAAGCCATTGGTCACCGAGCTGCGTTCGATGGCAGCGTGCACGTCTTCGGTAATATCGATGAACTGGTCCGGAGCAGTCGATAGATAGCTCAATGTCTCGAGCGTCACCATGTTTACTCATCTCCTTCAAGAAAACGCAGGGCATTACCCCAGTAGAGCCTTTCTCGCGCATCATCGCGCATGGGCACGGTATCGAGCGCCCGCTTGAGTTTGAATGCACGGAAGCGCGGCGTATTGCTGGCGAACATCACTTGATGCGATAGCGCGCGCTCATACCACAGCGGCCCCATATCGACCGTGAAAAGACGCTGCATCATCTCCTCGGGCGAATCGATGTAAGTGATAGAAGTGTCCGTGTAGCAGTTGGGATACTTGAGCAGCATCGCCACGGTCTCGCGCACCCAGGGCCAGCCAAAGTGGGTCAAACTAAAACGCACATTTGGATGCGTTGCGATTGTGTGCTCAAATGCAAGCGGGTTACTGCGCGAGAGCTCTGCACCCGGCTCCCAAGACATACCGGCATGAAAAACCACCGGCTTGTTATAGCGCTCGCACAGCTCGTAAAGCGGCTCGGCCACGGCATCTTCGGGGGCAAAACCCTGCTTTGCCGGATGCAGGCAAAGCCCCTTTGCCCCCAACTCGGTAAAGGCGCGCTCCAATTCGCCTGCGGCACCGCTCACCTGCGGATCTACGCTCGCAAATCCCCACAGACGATCGGGATGCGCGGCAACCAGCATGGCAATCTGGTCATTGGTGCCAAAGTGCCCTCCGCATGCCGTGGTTACATCGAGCGGCATGAGCACGCTCTTCTGCACGTCGCAGACGTCCATCTCGACTTGAAGCTCATCCCAATCCATAGGGCCCATATGCCCCATACCAAATTCTCGTGACCAAAAACCGAATCCATCAGGCTCATCACCCGGCGTACAGATCTCGCCGTAGAGCATGGGCTGGACCAACATGTCGATAACCATTTCGTACTCCTTTCCAGGCATTTGACCCTAGTACGGCTCAAACGAACCAATCACTCGGGACGACAGCTCAGCGCCCGTCTTCATACACGCCGGAATATCAAGACCATCGATCACGCCCTTGGTAAACCCGGCAATATACGAATCGCCGGCACCCACGGTATTAACGACCCTCTCCGCCGGTACGATCCCGCACTCATAGAAGCGCTCACCGTCATAGGCAATGCTCCCCTTCTCGCCAAGCGTGGCAACCGCAACGCGCGGTCCCAATTCCTGCACGTGGCGTACCCAGTCCCGCAGCTCCGGAGTGTCCTCTTCAAACGACATGAACGCATAATCTACGTAAGGAAAATGAGCCTCGCATGCATATTCGGGATCCTGGCTGAACACCGAGAAGTCCATAACCACCGTCTTGCCCGCATCATGCCATTCGGGCAGGAGGTCCAAACAATTGCCAAACAGGTCGGTATGAATGATGTCATGCTCTAGGATAAACGCCCGGTCATCTTCATTCGGACGATATGTCTCCATTACACCATCGATTGCCTCGAGATGCACGCGATCGACGCCGTCTTTCAATGCCATGAGCATCACCGAGGTGTCGCCATCCTCCACCCGCAGATGAGAGATATCAAACCCCTCGGCGGCCAGCGCCTCTCCCATCTTGTCTCCGTACTCGTCCTTGCCGACAACCGACACGGCGGATACCGAAACGCCCATTCGTGCAAGATGGATACCCCAGTCAATGCCATTACCAGTCGGATAGAACACGCCGATGTTTTGATAGACGTCCGCACAGCAAAAACCAGCCGCACACGCTTTAATACCCATGGTCTTCTCCAATGTTCAAAAGGGGACCCACCACATGGCGAGCCCCCTTTTCGCGTTTCGCTTATTGTTTTGCATCGGCTGTCCAAGGCCTCATAGCCAGACCGCCGTACGCTTTCTTAAGCTATTCGACGATTGGTGCTCCGTGGCCCCAAGAACCTTCCATGCCGCACACGGTCGAGGCAAACCCGGCAGCAAAGTCGAGCGCACGCTCGATGGCCTCGGCGCCATCTTCACCACGCTTGGCGGAATCGAGATAGCACATCAAAAACGAGGTGAGGAACGAGTCGCCCGCCCCCATGGTGTCCTTCATGTCCGTTACCGGTTTAGCCAGCTGGCGGTAATAACGCTCGCCGTCGTAAGCAATGCAGCCCTCGGCGCCCGCCGTAGCCGACACAAAACGCGGACCCAAGCCCTTCACCCATGCCAGACGCTCGCGAATCTCGTCCTCACTCGCGGCATCCGCCGCACTAAAGAAAGCGAAATCGACGTAGGGCGCAATCTGCTCGTAGTACTCGTCGGTGGAGTCGTCCGAAAAGTCAAAAGAGACCGTGACGCCCGCAGCCTTCAGCTTGGGCAGCTCGCGCTCGGTAAAGCAATAGTTGCCCGAATGAACCACATCGAACTGCTTCATGTACGAAAGGTCAAAGCGATCGAGGACATAGCGCGCATCGCCACGGATACCGCCCTCGTTGGAGCCAAGGAAGACACGGTCACCGTCAACGACGGTGACGCGAGCCGCTCCGTTCTCGCCAATCATCTGCTCGCACTTGTCAAGCTCGATACCCTCATCCTCGAGGCTTGCAATGACATGCTCGGCAGCGGCGTCATTGCCAAAAATGCCCATGTATGCGGAGCGTGCGGCACCGCATTTCTTGGCATAAACGGCGAAGTTCACCGCATTGCCGCCAGGATACATGGTATGGATATGCTCGTAGCGATCGACGACGTTGTCGCCAAATCCGAGCGCGTTAACGTTAAATGCCATGGCCTTTGTCCCTTCTAGTACTCGACAACACCCATATAGCGACGGAAATCGGGATCGTGATCAAACACCTTGCCGCGTGCAGCACGCAGCTCGCAGTTCATGGCATAGAACAGCACCGGGTCCAGATAGGCACGGACGCTCGCCGGCACGGCTTCCATACCGTACTCCTTGGCATCGAGCACCATCAGCGTATCGGTATGCGTCTTAAGGAACGCCAGGGCGCGCTCGTCCATAGCACGGCACTCGCTGGAGCCCATCTGCAGGAAGTAAAAAACGCCATCCTGAGTAGCCTCGAAGGGGCCATGGAAGTACTCGGCAGAGTGGATGTAGCTGCAGTGCTGCCACTGCATCTCCATAAGAGAGCAGATAGCGAAACCGTAGGTCTGGCTAAAGTTGGGACCGCTGCCCAGAATATAGAAGAACTCGTGCTCCTGGCAAAGCTTGGCAAAGCGATCGCCCAGCTCGGCATTTACCTTCTCGCGTGCCGGGGGAAGAATCTTATCCATCTCGGCGATACCGGCATACATATCGGCAAGATCGGCGTAGCCCTCCTGCTGATCGAGCAGCTCTGCCGCAAGCGACAGCGAAATACCAGCGGGGACCTCGGCCTGCGGCACACCCTCGCCCCACGGGTAGACCCACGTGGTCCACTTGCCGGAGTCGATCTTAGATCCAGCGTTGTCGGTCTGGGCGATCACCGTAGCGCCGGCAGCAAGGGCAATCTCGCAGCCCTCGACGACCTCGGGGGTGTTGCCACTGTGGCTACAAGCGATGACCAGGGACTTCTCGCCCAGACGACGCGGACGCATAATGTCGAATTCACGCGCGGTATAGATATACGAAGTGAAGGTGGTTGCCTCGCGCTGCAGAAGCTCATGAGCCGGGATCAAATCGATCATGGAGCCACCGCAAGCAATCCAGTAGACGCTGTCGAACTTGCCCTTCTCGGCAATTGCCTCTTTGATCAGATCGTGTGCGTTCATATCCAGTTCCTTTCTTGTTTGGTCCGCAATCAATGAGATTGGCTGCGTGGCCGATAGTTGTTTTAGTCAATCAGATATTTCTCGAATGCGGCCATGTTCTTGGCATCTGCCGCCGCCGGGTCATCGTAGTAACGACCGTCCGTGATTTCCTGGCCCAGCATGCCGTCAAAACCATGGGCGTTGAGCGTGGCGACGAAGGCGTCCATATCGTGCTTGCCATCGCCCCACACCAGATGGCCATACGGGTCACCGTCGATAAAGTGCATCTCGTGAATTGCCCCATCACCAAAGGCGGCAAACCAGTCCTCGAGCGTCTCGCCTGCAACGCCCATCGCGGTTGTATCAACCATGGGCTGTAAGTACGGGCTCGCGACCTCGTCAATCATGCGCTTCGCATCGGAAACCGTCGTCACAAGGTTACTCTCCTCGGGACGCAGGCTTTCCATCGTAAGCACCAGACCGTGCTCGCCGGCATACTCCGCCAGAATGGACAAGTGCTCGCGGCTGCGCCTCCAGGCTTCCTCGCGATCCTCGTCCCAGTCGCCCCAGCCCGAGTTGACGGACATACGGTCGCACCCAAGTACCTCGGCAAGCTCAATGCCGTGCTTAAAGTACGCCAGGCTGCGCTGTTCATGCAGCGGCTTGCGTGCGCAGTATTGCCAAGGATAGACAACATTCTCGGGGCACAGAGTACGATACCTAAGCCCACGGTCTGCAGCCTTTTTCGCCAGGACCTCAGCCTCAAAGTAGCCCGTGTGGTCGAGCGTCACATGCGGCTCCGCACACCACAGCTCAATGGACTCAAAGCCCAAACGCTGCTGCACATCAAGGAAGTAATCGAGCGACCACATGATGTAGTGGATATTCATGCCCGCAATCTGCTCGCGGCGCAGCGTCGGCTTGGATTCAGACATCTTATGCCTCCTTATTTCGATCGAACACGATTTGTCCGTCCGACATCGTCATATCAACCGCAAGATCGCGTGCGTCGCGATAATCGAGGTCAAACACATCCCGATCGAGCACGCAAATATCGGCAAGCTTGCCGACCTCGAGCGTACCCAGCTCGTCTTCGCGCATCAGGTCGTACGCGCCCCCGGCAGTCCAAGCGCGCAAGAGCTCGACAAGCGTCAGCGCGTTGACCTCATTCACGGGCAGTCCGTCGTCGAAGTATCCGCCGCACGCACTGTAGATTGACTCGCCCAAGCTCGGAATCAACAGCGGTAAATCCGTGCCACAGCACACTGTGCATCCGGAATCTTCCATGCTGCGGCGATTCCAGCTATGCAAAAGTCGCGTCTCGCCAATTTGTCGACGCATCATCGACAGGCAGTCCTCGCGCCTGTCCAGCGTCAAAATCTGCGGATAGACCTCGCAAATTCCACCTAACTTGCCAAACTCGACAAGATCGGTCGGGTCAGAGTTCTCGAGATCGGTAATCGCATGGCGGCGAAGCATCCGTCCATGCTCGTCTCGAGGCAGCGAGGCATAGAGCGCCACGGTGCGGCGAACGGCGCCATCGCCCTGGCAATGCAAGGAATATCGGAAGCCGTCAGCATCAATTGCACGCAGCTCGTTCTCAATCAGATCCCACTCGGGCTCTTCGACAACCGTCTTGCCGGCAGCTCCCGCATCGGCCGTGTCCTCATAGGGGTCTATCATCTCGGCAAGCCCCGCCCATACGCCGCGATCGGTCATACGGTTGAAGCCAGAAAAACGAACGAACGGTCCCCGGAAGCGCTCTCGCGCCTCGCGGGCATATGCCAGATTTGCACCGGCACCCACCGGCTGCGACATCATAGAGACACGAACCGTCAGCTCACCAGATTCCTCACGGCGAGCCATTTCGTCGGCAAAGCCGTAGTAGTCATCAAACGCCATCTCCTTGATGGCGGTAACGCCGCGCTCGTTAAGCATGCTCATGTAGTCCGAATACCCGGCGCGCACCTCGGGTAGCGCGAGGAAATCGCTCATCATGCGCCAGATCTTCTCGGCATAGCACGCCTGGGGTGTAAAGCCGTATCGCGCACTGGCGGCAGCATTGAGAACGCAGGTCTCCGCACCCGGTGTAAAGCAGACGACAGGGATATCGCCAAAACAATCGTCAAACACAGCTGCCGTATTTGCGTTCTCGGCATCCGATGCCAACGTTTCGGGCATGTTGTGGCCAAAAGCCGCCGCACAATCCGGATGATCATCTTTCCATGCACGCAAGAGCGACACGGCCTCTTTGGCATCGGCGACGCCGGATAGATCAGACCCCAACGTCCGCAGCGCCCAGCCCGTATAGAAGGTATGCACATCGATCAGGCCAGGCATGACGGTGCGGTCGCCCAGGTCAACTACCTCGTCCGCTTGGGTCAAATACGAAGCTACCTCACACTTGGTGCCAACAGCCTCAATTCGATTGCCACGGACCGCTACGAAACCTTCAAACGGCAGGTCCCCCGTACCAGTAAAGACGCTCTTAGACGTCAGGACCGTCAAACGATCAGACATCACAACCACCTACATCGGAAGCATGCCAGAGATTGCCGTTACGATCAGGCCAAAGACGACCATGAAAATGAAGAACTTCCAAATGGTCTTCCACCATTGGCCAAACGAAATCTTAGCCACGGCAAGGCCAGCGACCGTCATGCCCGCCACGGGACTGATGGTGTTGATGGTCTGATTAGCAAACTGGAGCGCGGTAACGGCTGCCTCGGGATTGAGGCCCATAAGCTCGGTCAGGGGGCCCATAACAGGCATGGTGAGCGCCGCCAGGCCAGAACTCGAGGGAACCAGCAAAGAGAGCAGGCCAAGGACGATATACATAAACGTGGTGTAGACGGCGGCGGGTGCACCGGCGAGCGCAGTAGCGAGCGCCTGGAGGATGGTGTCGATGATCATGCCGCCCTCGGCGATGACCAGAATACCGCGAGCGATACCGATAACGATGGCAGCGTACGCAAAGTCGGCGAGACCCTTAACGAACTCCTCAGCGATCGTCTGCTGGTCAAGACCGCCCAGGATACCGGCAAGCAAGCCCATGCCAAGGAACACGGCGGAAATCTCATTCATGTACCAGCCCTGGGTAACAAGACCCCAGACGATAATGCCCATACCGCAAGCAAAATCGATAAGCACGAGCTTCTGACGGATAGTGAACTCTTCCTCAATGGAGGCATCGGTCACGGAAAACTCGATACGCTTGAGCTTATCGTCCTCATACGTAATGGACGACTCGGGGTTTTTCTTGACGCGCATGGCGTAGCGCATGGCCCATGCGATACCGACGGCAGTGAAGATGACCCAAGAAACGGCGCGCAGCCACAGTTGCGGATTGCCCTCGATGCCAATGATGCCTTGGGCGATCAAAACATTAAACGGGTCGATGGTCGAGGCACAATATCCCAGGTTAGGGCCAAGGAAGCAGATGATGAATGCCGTCATCGAGTCATAACCGATACCCATCATGATGGGAATGAAGATGGCATAGAACGGCAGGGCTTCCTCAGACATACCAAACGTAGTGCCGCAAATGGACAGCAACGTCATCGTGATGGGAATGATGAGGATGTCCTTGTTCTTGAGCTTTTTAATCACACGGCTCATGCCGGCATTCAAAGCGTTGGTCTTGGTGATGATTGCGAACGATCCGCCAATCAATAAGACGAACGCAACGACGTCGGCAGCCTCTTGGATACCCTTGGTGGGCGCTTGCAGGACCGCGAAGATATCCTGGCCCAGATTGATGGTCTCACCGGTCTCGGAATCGGTGTAGTTCTTATCGACCTGTTCATAGGTTCCAGCAACGGCGACTTCACGCTCGCCCGCCGCTGTCGAAATCGTCTTGCGCTGATACTGACCAGAGGGAACGATCCAAGTCAGGACCGCAAAGACAACGATCAGCAAGAACATGATCGTATAGACATGCGGTAATTTGAACTTAAAACGTCTGTTTGTCTTCTTCGCCTTCGTATCTGACATAGATACCTCCAAAGAACTCGAGACTGCATCGCATCTCGCTTCAACGTTTGCACAATGCAAACGTTCTATGACGTTCTATAGATTACCAGCAGCTTTTTCCTTCATCAAGATAATTTCAAACTGATTGCCGCAACGCGGTTGAACGGTTGCGTTTGCGCCGTGAACGGTATGGAAACGCCCGGTGAGATGATCCACCGGGCGCTTCCATTCGCAATGTCCTAGATGTCAAAAACGTAGCGAGACCCAACGATTCGCTGACGACCGATGATAAACGGCCGCCGCTGCTCATCGAAAAAGAAGGCTTCCATATAAAACAAGGGTTCGCCAACGGGAACTGCCAACAGTCGAGCGACCTCGGGCGACGCGCAGGCGATCTCGAGCGTGCACGGGTCGGTAAACGCGGGCGTGCGGCCCGTCCGGTTGCGCACGAACTCAAAAATGGATTGGTTAGATAGAGGTGCCGTTGATAGATAGGCGTTGTCCTCGTAAACATATATGTTGTTCTCGAGCATGACAGGGACGCCATCGGCAGTGCGCACGCGCTCAACGCAAATCAAGTCAGTTCCAACGGGAACACCAAAGAACTGTGCTTCGGTGGAATCCGCCGGCAGTATCTTTCTCGAAATGACACACGCCCCCGGTTCCATTCCGTTAACGCGGCATGCGTCCGAAAAACTCTGAACGTCATCCTTCTGGCGAATCTTGCGCTTGAGCTTGGGGGCATTGACAAACGTGCCTTTCCCCTGTCGCTTCGTTAGATAGCCCTGCTGGACGAGCTCCTCAATAGCGCGTCGCACGGTAACGCGGCCAACTTTATAGCTCTCAGCCAATTCGAATTCGTTGGGTATCCGCGCGCCTGCCTTGTAGGCGCCGGAGTTGATTTCGTTTTTAATGATATCAATGACCTGTTGGTACAGCGGTATCGCTGCTTTACCGTCAGTCGGCCCTTCAGTCGGTGGCATATACCCTCTCCCAGCACAATTAATTCTAAAACGGGCTTAAGGGCATTCAACAAGCCCTTAAGCCCGCATTAGCTTAAAGTATGCTAGGTGTCGCACCAAAATGTTGGCTATTTACTCATCAGACCCGAAAAACGCGCAACTACCGCGCTCCTAAGAAAGCGTGAGCAGCTCCGGCAGCTGATCGATAATCTTATCCGCGGCATCCTGGCTAAATCCAAAGCGCTCCTCGCGCTTGGCGATTACCGTCAGACCGGCGCGCTTGCCGGCAGTGATGCCAGGCACCGAATCCTCAACGCAGCAGCAGCGATTCGCGGGCAGCCCCAGCAGGTCCAGCGCATGCAGGTAGATGTCGGGCTCGGGCTTGCTCTCCTTAAACTGCTCGCCGCTCACCACGTACTCAAAGGCATCCGACAGACCACATGCATCGAGTACTTCCTCGATGCTGTCCATGGGAGACGAGCTCGCCAGCGCCACGCGAACGCCGCGGCGCGGCAGCTCTCGAATCGTATCCACAGCGCCCGGGTTAATCAAAGCCTGGTAGTCACGCGGACGCTTATGCGCCCACTCGTCCCAACGGGCCAACGCTTCCTCGCCAGTGAAATGCCCCTTACCGGCGCGCTCAAACCAATCGACCAGCATATGCAGGAAGAACTGATGCGAGGTACCGACCTGCCCATTCAACTCCTCTTGAGTCAGATTAAGCCCAAGCTCCTTGGCAAACGCGGCAGTCTCGCCCAAGTAGTAATACTCGGTATCGACAATGACGCCGTCCATGTCAAAGATAACGGCGTCGAACGGAAATGCGGACACGGCACCCTCCCTAACAAAAGGACGCCCGCGAACAGGCGCCCGAGCCATGCATTAATCGGCGATTCTAACCCAGCAGCTTATCCAGCGCCACCGCAATACCGTCTTCGTTGTTATCGGCGGTCACCATCTGGGCTACAGCCTTAACCTCATCGACGGCGTTGCCCATGGCAACACCGGTGCCGGCCCACTCAATCATGGACTTGTCGTTCTGGCCGTCGCCAAACGAGACGACCTCGCTGGCATCGATACCGAGCTTGGGCAGGGCACCCTCGAGCGCACGGGCTTTGTCGATACCGGGCGCCGTGTACTCAAAGTACCAGTCGGCCGTAAACATGCCCGAAAGCGTCTGGGTAAAGGGCGCATACATCTCCTCGTAATGCGCCTGCAGGTAGGTCGGATCGCCCGCCGTCAGCAGCTTGTCCACGGGATAAGCATCAGCGACCTCATGCAGGCTCTCGACCTCGCGAATCTTAAGATCGCACGCATCGCGCTCATACTTGACGATATTCTTCCGCAAGCCGTCAGGCAGCGTGATCATGCAATGGTACGAGTCCTCGACGTGCAAATCGCGACCGAGCGAAATCATAGGGATCACGTCATAGTTTTGCAGATGATCAATCAGACGGTGCAGTTCGTCAGCCGGCATGGCCTGGTCAAAAAGGACCTCATCGGTCTGAGCGTCGACCACGTGCGCGCCATTAAAGGCAACTAGCAGACCGTCATGGTTTTGAAGGTCGAGCTCCTGCGCCAAGGCGTGCAACCCCCATGCGGGACGGCCCGAAGCCAAGATGAGCTTAATGCCCGACACCTGCGCCGCGAGCAGCTTCTCGCGCGTACGCGGGCCGATGACCTTTTGGTCGTTGGTGAGCGTACCGTCGATATCCATTGCGATGGCTTTGATTGCCATATATGCCTCCCTGTCATTGAACAACCTTGTCTGAGCCATCATACAGAACACCCACGGCGGCGCTGTTTGCAACGGGAAAAATGTCATATTGTCCCAAACATGAACGGCGCGCCTTCGACGATTGCGATGCCCGTCGAGGCGCCTCCCGATACATTCCATCCTATCCAAATAGCAAGGGGCCCGTATCCCAACGGATACGGGCCCCTTTCAGCCATAAGCCAACTCGGCCGTAAAAACTACTTGCGGTGAGCGCGGTAGAACTCGATGAGTGCCTGGGTCGAAGCGTCCTGCTCGGCCTTGGCGGCGTCGTCGTGGAAGGCCGGGGTGATCTGCTTGGCAAGCTGCTTGCCAAGCTCGACGCCCCACTGATCGTAGGAGTCGATACCCCAGACCGTGCCCTCGACAAACGTGATGTGCTCGTACAGGGCGATGAGCTCGCCGAGTGCGAACGGGGTCAGCGTGTCGCCGAAGATCGAGGTCGTCGGACGGTTACCCTCAAAGCAACGGGCCGGGACGATCTGCTCGGGCGTGCCCTCGGCACGAACCTCGTCGGCCGTCTTACCAAAGGCGAGCGCCTTGGTCTGGGCCAGGAAGTTGCCCAAGAACAGCTCGTGCACGTCCTGACCGCCATCGGTTGCGGGGTTGGCAGTGTTGGCGAAAGCGATAAAGTCGGCCGGAACCACCACGGTGCCCTGGTGCAGCAGCTGGTAGAAGGCATGCTGGCCGTTGGTGCCGGGCTCGCCCCAGAAAATCTCACCGGTATCGGAGGTCACGGCGCTGCCGTCCCAGCGGACATGCTTGCCGTTGGACTCCATGGTGAGCTGCTGCAGGTAGGCCGGGAAACGGTGCAGGTACTGGCAGTACGGCAGCACGGCGTGGCTCTTGGAACCGAAGAAGTTGACGTACCAGACGTTGAGCAGGCCCATCAGCGCGACGGCGTTGTTCTCGAGCGGCGTGTTGCAGAAGTACTCGTCGATGGCATGGAAGCCCTCGAGGAACTGCTGGAAGCGCTCGGGGCCGAGCACGACGATCAGCGACAGACCCACGGCGGAGTCGACGGAGTAGCGGCCGCCGACCCAGTTCCAGAAACCAAAAGCGTTAGCGGGGTCGATGCCGAAGGCCTCGACCTTCTCGAGCGCGGTGGAAACGGCGACGAAGTGCTTGGCCACGGCCTCGGCGTTCTGCTCATCGGAGCCGTCGATGGCGCCCTGAGCCTTGAGCTGCTCGAGCATCCAGGTCTTGACCTCGCGGGCGTTGGTGAGGGTCTCGAGCGTGGTGAAGGTCTTGGAGACGATAATCACGAGCGTGGTCTCGGGATCCAAACCCTTGAGCTTCTCGGCCTGGTCGTTGGGGTCGATGTTGGAGATGTAGCGGCAGTCGATACCGGCGTCGGCATAGGGGCGCAGAGCCTCGTAAGCCATGACCGGGCCCAGATCGGAGCCGCCGATGCCGATGGACACCAGGTGCTCGATCTTCTTGCCGGTAACACCCTTCCACTCGCCGGAGCGCACGCGCTCGGCAAAGGCGTACATGCGGTCGAGGACCTCGTGCACGTCGGCGACAACGTCCTGGCCGTCAACGATGAGCTGTCCCTTCTCGCTTGCCGGACGGCGCAGCGCGGTGTGCAGGACGGCGCGGTCCTCGGTGGTGTTGATGTGCTCGCCGGAGAACATGGCGTCGCGGCGCTCCTCGAGCTTCACCTCGCGGGCAAGATCGCACAGCAGCTTGACGGTCTCATCGGTCACCAGGTTCTTGGACAGGTCGAAGTGCAGGTCACCGGCGTCAAAGCTCAGCTTGTTCACGCGCTCTGCATCGGCAGCGAACCAGGCCTTAAGGTCGATACCCTCGGCCTCGAGCTTCTCCTGATGGGCCTCGAGCGCCTTCCAAGCGGCGGTCGACGTAGCGTCGATAGGTGCGGCAACAGTTGCCATAAAGTCCTCCTCAACATACGGGCGCATACCTCCATGCGCCCGGATAATCAGATGCCCCTATTCTAGCGCAGGTCAAGACCGTAATCAGCGAGCGTTATCAATCTGCCCCTAAACGGCGACCGACCAAAAAAGGACAGGTTTATTTTGGCAGGTCAAACGCTTTACCTACCACAATAAACCTGTCCCTTCCTGGCAGGTATTAGGCCGCGGCGCACACACTGCCGAGCAGCTCGCGCAGAGGAGACCCGATGCCCTCCAGCAGTTCGGGCGCAATGATGGCAAAAACGGGCACCTCGCCGGCTCCCACGACAGCAGGCACCTTGCCCTCCGAGACAATGCATCCATAAGGCACAAAGCCGTCTTCGCCGGCATCGAGCGCCGCCATGCGACGCGCGAGTTCGCGCGCAAAGCCGGCAGTATCGGCATCGCCGATCGCCAGGACAAAGTCAACGCCTTCGTCGGTCGCCAGGGCCACGGCCTCGTCAATCAGTTCGTCTCCCTCGTCGCCCTCAACCGAGCCGCAGCGAAAAAGCACGCGCTCGAGCAGAGCTCGATCGAGCGAACCAAGCGCCGCCGAGACGAGATCATCACGCGTGTGTTTGTCGCCTCCCAACACGACCAGTGCCTTGGTGCCACCGTAGTGGGCAACCAATCGCCCGCACCAGCGAGCCACATCCCCATCCGCAACCAAGCGCGTCGGCATCCCAAACCCATAGTTGACCATTATCCCCACAACCCTTCTGTGCTTTATGGTGGTATCAATCGCTATGCCCATGCTACGAAGGGAGCTTTTCCGAGCTGTTTCGCGCTCTTTAGAGCTGCGTTAAAACCCGATTCAATTCGCCGGGCGTTCGTCTGCGAAACTAGACAGCCAAAACCCAAGCGCCAAGGCGCACAAACAAAACAAGCCAGACAAACGCCAGGCAAAAGCCGCCCAACACATCCGAAGCGTAATGAACGCCCAGATAGATGCGGCTAACGCCAATAGCGAGAATGACGCACGCGAGCGTCATATCGACAACCACGCCGGGTGAAATGCCGCAAACACCACTCTGTACAAGCCATATCCCATAGCCGTAAAACGCCACGGCAGCCATCGAATGCCCCGAAGGAAAGCTTAGTCCCGGAGCTTCGACAAGCCGGAATCCCTGGGGACGAGGCCGGCGGACCAAGACCTTGAGACATTGATCGATAGCGCTCGCGGCCCCGACATTGACGGCGGCGCAGACAACCCAAAGCCGGCAAGGTGCCCATGCATACGCGGCAACCAACGCAGCGACGATAAACGGCGCCGAGGCCAAATTCGAGACGCCTTTCATCACAACCGTCAACGCCGGCGACCGAAGCTTCTCAACGAATAGCGAATGACACAGCCCGTCAATCCTCATAGGCTTGCCCTTGAGCACCTCAACCAGCAGATAGGCAAAGATCACAAGGCACAACGCGGCCAGCATCAAAAGCGCGAGATTCCCCATATCAACGGTCATCCATATCTCTTCAGCGTATCCAACACATCAAGGCTATCGACCTACCGTAAGCGTTCCGTAAACCGACCAAAAAGGGACAGGTTTATTTTGGCAGGTTTTGACGGTGTCCGTACGAGCGAGTATTATCGAACAGGTATTCGATAAGAACATGTGTTTGATGAGAGGACGCGCGTGGAGCACGAGCAGCATACCTATATCTGCATCGACCTCAAGACGTTTTACGCCAGCGTCGAGTGTGTCGACCGCGGACTCGACCCACTCACTACATGCCTGGTCGTTGCCGACGAATCGCGCGGACGCACGACCATCTGCCTCGCCATCACGCAGGCCATGAAGGACCTCGGCATCCACAACCGCTGCCGTCTGTTCGAGATACCCGACGGCATCGACTGCATCAAGGCCGTACCGCGCATGCAGCACTACATGGAGGTGTCGGCGCAAATCTACGGCATCTATCTGGAATACGTGAGCCCGCAAGACATTCACGTCTATTCAATCGACGAATGCTTTATCGACGTGACGCCCTATCTAGACCTCTACCACACCAATGCCGAAGGGTTCGCCTGCATGCTGCGCGACGAGGTCCTCGCGCGCACCGGCATCACGGCAACCGTCGGCATCGGCCCCAACCTATTCCAGGCCAAGGTGGCGCTCGACATTACCGCCAAGCACGTACCCAGCCGCATTGGCGCACTCGACGACGAGACCTTTCGCAAAGAGATCTGGCCCCATCGTCCCATCACCGACATCTGGGGCATTGGCCCCGGCGTGGCGGCGCGGCTCGAAAAGTACGGCGTCTACGACCTGATGGGCGTCGCCGCGCTCGACGAAAACCTGCTCTACGACGAGCTCGGCGTCAATGCCGAATATCTCATCGACCACGCCTTTGGGCGCGAGCCGACAACCATCGCCGATATCCAAGCTTATCGCCCGCAAGCGACCTCGACCACCACGGGGCAAGTGCTCTCGAAGGGCTATGCCTACGAGCAGGCCTACACCGTCTTGCGCGAAATGGTCGATGCCGCCGTGCTGGATTTGATCGACAAGCACGTGGTGTGTGACAGCATCTCGCTCTTTGTGGGCTACGCGAGCGAGC
>OGWR01001102.1_pt1 | contig 22887 bp, 19 predicted proteins | sample 1576061 | NCBI WGS metagenome assembly OGWR01 (sample SAMEA3541511, study PRJEB24748) | human gut metagenome | biome: human gut; feature: human-associated habitat; material: faeces | place: China | collected 2012 | reverse complement strand
GGAAAGCAAGACAACCGTCTCAACGTGAGTATCAAATTAAAACATATCCCCACAAAATCACGGAAATATCAGTACTTTTTTTGCAGTACTAATATCGATTACACAACCCTTTTCCCACAAATAAAATGTTAAATAAAACTGCCGCATATTTTTCAAGTTTGCGACGGTAAATCCTTTTCCAAAATCTTGAGTCATTTGTTTCGATAATTCTTTCAATAAACCTGTCCCATACTCCGCCTTTTCGTTACCGCCCTGTTCTTCAATGATTGATTTTCCGATATTCCAATAGGCTTCAACCATTGCAAAATTGGCTGTTTGATAGACTTTATTTCTTGCTGTTATCAAGATGTTCTTTATCTCATCATAAAATTTTTGTTCCATAATAACCTCCGCAAGACACCTAGTTTTATTTGTATAAATCCTTTCTCAATCGATTTACAAGTATATTAAATTGTTCCTCACTTTTCTGGTAAATAAATTTTTCTAATTCCTTGACAAGACCATCATCTTTTGAAATTAACTTCAACTTAGGAATTGCCATCTTCAAATCATTTATTGCATTATTTCTATTTTCATCATCTGATAGCTCTTGTATATTATACCTTGCAACTCCTAAAGAAAATTTCGCTTCGGCTGGAAAAAGTACAATTTGCGCAAATACAATTATAGATTCATATACTCTCTTTTTTTCCTCAAAAACATACTTTTTCTTATCTTGCAATGGTTGAAAAATAAATGTAGACAAAATCAACGTTATTACAGAAGAACCTAATATACTAATAATTATGGAAATTACATTATCTATACTCATTTGCACCCCTTCCCTGCTACAATTAAATCACTTCAAAATGCTTCAACGCATCCTTTATCGCTTCCACTTTCTCCGCTGTCGGATGCTTCCTCGGCTGTTTCAATTCTTCTACCGCATTAGGAGCATCATACATCGGCAATCCCAAATTTCGCTTTACCTCTGCGATATATGCGGTATGTACCTTGAAGCCGTATTTCGCTTCTATGTACTCCTTAATCATTTTGTAGGTCACTTTTTCTTTGGGCTTGTACGCTTCGGCTCTTTTAGCAATACTATCTACCGGAATCTTGCCCTCGCCCTCTCCAAACTCCACATCAATGTGGATATAACTGTCGGCTTTTTTGTGGGATAAAAGAACTACCGTCTCCACATGCCCTGTATGCGGAAACATATCAACTGGCTGTACCTTTTTTATCTCATACTCATTTGTTGCACAAAGAATTTTTAAATCTCTTGCCAAAGTTGCACTATCGCATGAAACATAGACTATGCGTTTTGGTTGCATTTGCAACATAAGATTTAGGAGACTTTCTTCACAGCCCTTTCTTGGAGGGTCTACCACCATTACATCCGGTTTTACTCCCTTTGTTTTATAGAGTTCTGGTACTATTTCCTCGCTTTTTCCAACATAAAATTCTGCATTATCTATTTTATTGTTTTTGGCATTCTTTTTGGCATCTTCTATTGCCTGAGGAACTATTTCCACGCCGTAGACCATTTTTGCCTTTTGGGCAAGGAAAAGAGAAATTGTTCCTATACCACAGTAGGCATCTACAACTATTTCTTCGCCGTTTAAATCTGCATATTCCAACGCCTTGCCATACAATTTTTGTGTCTGTACTGGGTTTACTTGGAAGAATGACAACGGAGAAATTTCAAACTTTAAATCACCAATATAATCAGTTATAAAATCACTACCATATACTGTTTCTACCTTATTACCCAAAATAACATTAGATTTTGTAGTATTATAATTTACAGAAACTGACTTTACACCTTCAACATCTTTTAAAGCCTCTGCTAGCTGTGTTTTATACTTAAATTTACTACCATTCACAATAAGACAGACCATAATTTCTCCTGTAAAATGGCCCTCCTTTATTAAAATATGTCTAACGATACCTCTACCTGTCATTTCATCATAGGCTGTAATATTATTTTCTACTATAAAATTCTTTACTATATTTAATATTTCTCTATTTCGCTTACTTCCTATATAGCAATTATCAAAATCAATTATTCTATGGCTATTGGCAGCATAAAATCCAGTAATAATATCTTTGTCATAGCCAACCGGATACTGTGCCTTATTTCTATAATAAAAAGGTTCATCCATACCTATTGTATCTTCCACCTCAATATTATCAAAGCCACCTATTCTCTTTAAATTTTGATAGACTTTATTCTTCTTATATTTAAGCTGGCAATCATAAGACATATGCTGAATAGAACAACCACCACATTTACTTGCCACAGGGCATTTTGGTTCTACTCTATCCGGAGAAGCCTCTATAATATTAATTGCCTTACCAAATCCATAATTCTTATTTGCTCTTAAAACTAAAATCTCTACTTTCTCTCCAACAAGTGTATCTTTTACAAAAATTGGATAGCCATCAACTTTTGCAACACCTGCACCTTCAGAAGATAAATCTACTATTTCTACTACTAATTTTTGATTTTTTTGTACCATATTAATACTCTGACTTTCTAATATTTCTAGCTAAAATTCTATTGTAGCCTACCCATTTTCCTGTTGTTTGATTTTCTTCAATAGCTGTTTCAAACATTTTTACCTTTGCATCTGTATCATCAGCACAATGAAGTATAAATGCCTCAATAGTTTTTGGCAACTTTGGAGAACCATATTCAAATTCGCCATGGTGTGCTAAAATACAATGTTGCATAAGAGATTTTAATTGATGAGGGAAACCTTCTACCTTATCAGCTTCTTTACCCAAAAACTCACAACCCATTACAATATGACCTAACAATTCACCGTCATCTGTATATTCCACATTAGGAAATTCCGATAATTCCTTAATCTTTGAAATATCGTGAAGTAAGGCACAAGCTACAAGCATATCTCTGTTTACATTTTCGTAGTGACCTGCCATAAAATCACACAAATCTGTAACAGAAAGAGTATGCTCAATAAGTCCACCTAAATAGTTATGGTGCATTGTCTTAGCAGCTGTATGCTTTTTAAAACTATTTGCAATATCTGTATTTTTAACAAAAATATTAGTTAATAATTCCTTGATATACTTGTCATTAACAGACTTTATGTAATCAGTAACACGATTAAACATTTCATTTACATCTTTTTTAGTTGATGGAACATAGTCCTCCTCAAAATATTCGCCCTCTTGAGCACGTCTAATTTTCTTAATATTTAACTGGAGGTCATTATTAAAAGTTTGAACACTGGCATCAATTTTAATAAAATCTCCTTCTTCAAAACTCTGAATATTTTTATTTATATCCCAAACCTTACCGTTAATAGTACCTGTTTTATCTAAAAGTGTAAGTGAAAGATAATTTTTGCCATTTTTAGACTTAAATGTCTGTTTTTGCTTACATAAATAAAAATCTATTAAATTTTCACCGTCGTGTAATGTATTAATATATCTCATATTTCCTCCATAATATACCAATAATTAATTGCTATAAAATCATAGCCAAAACTGCAATTTCCTATCTAATTATTATACATTAAAGTTTGTATAAATACCAGTATTTTTTATTAATTGCAATCCACAACAAAATGCTGTATAATTAGTTAGGAATGGACGTAAATAAAAGCATAGGAGATTTTTATAATGATAAAATTTGAAAAGACATTTACAATGAATTTTGAAAATGCCATTAGAGGTGCTAGAAACCCAATGAACAGTTGGGCTAAAATAGACAGCTATACTAAAGAAGATGGCACTTTCGTTTTTGGTGAAAACGATTTAGGTCTTGCAAAAAGACTTTGCAAAGCTGGTTCAGACCACAGAAAGTTTATAAGACAGATTTTTATTTCTGTTGATATTACTGCCCCTATGTACTGGTGGAAAGAATATGACACTTACAAGGTAGGCACTGTTGCGAACTCAACAAGTACAATGCACAAAATACATTCTAAGCCTTTTGAAATTGATGACTTTAGCCACGATAAACTTATTCCGTCAGCTAAAAAAGCCTTAGAAGTTTTCATAAAGGAATTGGAAAGTCTCAGACAAAACTTTGTAGAAACAAAGGATAAAGACCAATGGTACAGCATAATTCAGCTTTTACCATCAAGCTATAATCAAACTAGAACTTGTACTTTCTCATACGAGAATGTAAGAGCTATGTACTTTGCTAGAAAGAGCCACAAGCTTGATGAATGGCGTCAGTTCTGTAAATGGGCAGAAGAATTACCATACTTCAAAGAATTGTTTTTAGAAAATGAATAAAGAGATTGACTGGTGTAGAATTTCTGCACCAGTTATTTATTTAGATAAAAAATAAGCCGATTGCATCAAGTATACTTTTTATACTTTTGCATTCGGCTTATTTTTTTACAAAACCAACCTCATATTGGAATTGTCATTTGTTAATCAGTAGATTTTTTCAACATTGTCTTAAAATGATTTATTCTAAAGTAAATTGACCAACAGCACAGTTAATGGACTGCTGGCCAATAATAATCAAGATTTATGTATAGGAAAGATTAATCCTACCAAACACCATACATCTTAGTAAGCATTGCAACGATGAAAGCAATGAAGATGATGAGGCAAGCGATGTTCTTACCAGTGAAGAACTTAACACCCTGATGGTAACCCATATCGTTGTTACCGAAACAAGCTTCATACTTGAAACCTGTAAGCTGTTCAAGAGTCTTCTTAACTTCTGGAGTAACATCTTCCATCTTACCACCAGCATGAATTCTAGCAACTTCATCCTTAACAATCTGGTGAGTTCTATGGTCAAGCTTCATTCTAATTGTGAAGTAGATACCGATAACGGCAAGACCACAAACACCGATTAATAATACGAGAAGAATTGCAGTAATAGCACTTTCAGGCTGATTATCTGCCTTCTTATCGAAACCATTAGCAGCAAGTACGAAACCTAAAGTCTGAACAACGATGAATCTCATAAGCTTACCAGCCATTGTCATTGCACCAGCGTAAACACCTTCACGTCTACGGTTAGTAACAACTTCATCAACGTCAGCCATAAATGTATATGTACTCCATGGGATATAGTAAACAGAACCAGTACCTAAACCAAAGATTGCTGTAATAGCAATAACGATTAACTTATCTTCGTGTAAGTCGCCACCGTGCATAGCACCGAAACCAATACCAACGTAAGCTAAAACGGCAACGATAACAACTGCTAAAGCTAACATGTAAGGCTTCTTGAAACCAATCTTAGCAACTACAGCCATACAAATGAATGTAGAAATTAACTGTAAGATGGCTGACATTGAGTTCATTTCAGCAGCGAATGCCTTTTCATTATGAAGAGCATAAACAACATAGTAAGTAAATGTTGATGCGAATAACCATTCAGCACCGAAACCGAAAAGGTACATACCTAAGTGGTGTCTGAAAGTCTTTAACTTTAATGTAGATAAGTTATCAATGTATAACTTCTTAAGGATTTCACCTAAGCCTCTTGTGTCACTTTCTTCCTTAACTTCTTCAGGACTTCTTTCCCAAGAGTTAATGTAAAGTAAGATAAGAGAAACCATCATAATTACACAGTATGTAATAGCTGTTGCAATATATGGTACAGGATTGTCATTTGCTTCACCATAAATAGAGAAGAAAAGAGCTGGGATACCAGAAGCAAGGAAGTTTGCAATCTTACCCATGGCAGCCTTAGAACCTGTAAGGTATGTTCTTGTATCGAAATCGCTTGTCATTTCTACAGCAAGTGTTTCGTAAGGAATCATAACACTTGTGTAAACAAGTTCGAATGCAAGGAATGTAATTAAGTGATACCAGAAGTTTGCGCCTTCACTCCAGCTACCTGTTGGTAACCACATTAATGGGTAAATTAACATAAGAGGAATACCCAATAAGATGAAGAATCTACGACGACCAAACTTACGACCGATAGCTGTCTTATAGAAGTTATCAGTGATGAAACCCATTACAGGGTTGAGGATTACGTCTAAGAGTGTTGGAAGACCAACGATTGTACCAGCCTTAACTGGGTCTAACTGACAAACAGTTGTAAGGTAGATAAGAAGCCAAGCACTTGTAATTGCAAGTGGACCACTACCTAAAAGGTTACCACAGCCATATGAGAACTGTGTGAACCAAGTGATTTTTCTTGAATTTTTCATACTAAATTCTCCTTTAGTTTCATATTTGGCAGACTTCGCATTGTCGTACCAGAAATAACCCCTTTATACCTTTTAGAACAAATCATTTTAACGATAAAGCCTTTCCCCTATTCCAGTTGGCAATATCGAATAAAGACAACACCCTCTTTCCTAAATCTACATACTCACTTATACTAACATATTTTACAAATTTTTTAAAGTCTTTTTTGAAAAAAATGTTGAAAAATTTGTAAATTTAACGAAAAATGCTATAATATCGAGAATTTTTTGAACTCTTTTTCCAGTTTCAGCACAAAACTGACTATAAATTATTTCAAATTTCACAAAACCCTTGATAAAAATAGATGAATGTTTTCGTGACATATAAGTGAATTACAAATATTAGTAATCAACATCTCATCCAAGATGTATAAGATAAGCATATAATAATAAATTTAATTAAGTTTTATTAAACTTGTCTCAAATTTATATTACTATATATAATATTACCACTAAATTAATAAATGTCAACCAATTTTTTGTAAATTTTTTATATTTTTTACAAATATCAATAAAGACCCTTAGTAAAATTTTATACCAAGGGTCTTTTTCTATAAAAATTTATACAACAAATATGTCAAGATTTCTTTAATCTTTCAAAATGTCAATAAATCTAATTAAAAAAATAATTTGCATTTTTTGACAAATGTATTTGCATTTTTCAGATTATCAAAGGAAAGTAGTTAAGAAAACCTTGGTTTTCTTAAACCAATTCCACAGGTGTGAACCGAAAGATAAATCGGTCACACGAAGTGTGGCTTTCAACGAAGTTGAAAGTTCTGACCAGAGCTTTGCCCGACCGTAGGGCTGGTCATAAATTACTTTGTAATTTATTGCTCGCCTATGCAACCTAGACAGGGACAAAAATATGGTACTAGGTTTTAGTGCCATATTTTTCACGGCACGAATCGGAAAGGAGTCCGATAAATTGCACAGCAATTTACATTTAGCTTGCTAAATATTCTGCTGGTCCCTACATTAAACTAACTGCAAGATTACTTTAATCTTTCAATCTGTTCTTCTACAGCCTTGAGCATTGTAGAATATTTTTCCATTTTAGCCTTTTCTTCAGCAATAACCTTTTCAGGAGCCTTAGAAACGAAGCCCTGATTAGAAAGCTTCTTTTCTACTCTTTCAACTTCCTTAATAAGTTTTTCTCTTTCCTTAGAAAGTCTTTCCTTTTCCTTGGCAATATCTACAAGTTCAGCAAATGGCATATAAATAACACCATTGTGAATTACTGTAGAAACTGCATCATCATCAATACCAGTCTTATCAGCCTGAACTACAACTTCACTAGCATAAGCAAGTGTAGCAAAGAATACCTTACCGTGTTCAAAGATATTTCTTACATCTTCATTTTCACTTACTACAAATACCTTAGCCTTTTTGCTAGGAGCAACATTCATTTCAGCTCTGATATTTCTAATATTCTTGATAGCTTCCTTCATAAGCTCAATAGCCTTTTCATCTTCTTCAAAATCAAATTCTGAAGTAAATTCTGGCCACTTTGAAAGCATAATTGTTTCTTCTTCTGACTGAATAGAAGTAAATATTTCTTCTGTAATGAATGGTTCGAATGGGTGGAGCATCTTAAGAGCATTAATAAGAACAGTCTTTAATGTCCAAAGCGCAGCTTCTCTTGTTTCATCTTCTTCATTATAAAGTCTAGGCTTAACCATTTCGATGTACCAATCACAGTATTCGTCCCAAATAAAGTCATAAACCTTCTGTACAGCAATACCAAGTTCATAGTTGTCAAGGTTATCTGTAACTTCCTTTGCAAGAGTATTAACCTTGCTTAAAATCCACTTATCAGCAGATGTAAGCTTACTCTTGTCAAGTTTAGGTTCAGAATCGCCAATGTGCATCATAACAAATCTGGCAGCATTCCAAAGCTTGTTACCAAAGTTTCTGCTGTTATCCATTCTTGAGTAATAGAAACGCATATCGTTACCAGGAGCATTACCTGTAATTAATGTAAGTCTTAAAGCATCAGCACCATAATCCTTGATAACTTCCAATGGGTCAATACCATTACCAAGAGACTTACTCATCTTTCTACCCTGTTCATCTCTTACAAGACCGTGGATAAGTACAGTCTTAAATGGTACTTCGCCCATCTGTTCCATAGCAGAGAATACCATTCTAACTACCCAGAAGAAGATAATATCATAACCTGTTACAAGTACGCTTGTAGGATAGAAATGCTTCAATTCTTCTGTCTGTTCTGGCCAACCTAAAGTTGAGAATGGCCATAATGCAGATGAGAACCAAGTATCAAGACAGTCTTCGTCCTGCTTAATATTTGTGCTACCACATTTTGGACAAGTCTTTGGAGCTTCCTTGCTAACAATAACTTCGCCACATTCACAGTAATAAGCTGGTATTCTGTGACCCCACCAAAGCTGTCTTGAAATACACCAATCGTGAATATCTTCAAGCCAATGAGTATAAATCTTACCAAATCTGTCCGGAACAAACTTTAAGTCCTTCTTGTAATAAGCATCAAGAGCTGGCTTAGCAAGTTCTTCCATCTTTACAAACCACTGCTTTTTAATAAGTGGTTCAATTACAGTATGACATCTATCGTGAACACCTACGGCATGGTTGATTTCTTCTTTTCTGATGAAAAGACCCATTTCGTCAAGTTCTTCTACAATCTGTTTTCTGGCATCGTATCTGTCCATACCTTCAAACTTGCCACCGTTAGCATTGATTGTACCGTCATCATTTAAAATATTAATCTTAGGAAGATTGTGTCTTTCGCCAACTTCAAAGTCATTAGGGTCGTGAGCCGGAGTAATCTTAACAACACCAGTACCAAATTCCATATCAACATATTCATCAGCAATAATTGGAATTTCTCTGTTTACAAAAGGAACTACACAAACCTTGCCTACAATATCCTTATATCTTTCATCATCTGGATGAACTGCAATAGCTGTATCACCAAGCATTGTTTCTGGTCTAGTTGTTGCAAACTCTAAGAATCTGTCAGTACCCTTAATAGGATATTTAATATGCCAAAAACCACCCTGCTTATCTTCATGTTCAACTTCTGCATCAGAAATTGTAGTCTGACAAGTAGGACACCAGTTAATTAACTTTTCGCCCTGATAAATATATCCTTTTTCGTATAACTTACAGAAAACTGTGAGAACAGCATCAGAAAGACCTGCATCCATAGTAAATCTTTCTCTTTCCCAGTCACAAGATGAACCAAGTTTTTTAAGCTGGTTAAGAATAGTGCTACCATATTCTTCTTTCCAAGCCCAAGCTCTCTTAAGGAAACCTTCTCTACCAATATCTTCTTTTGTTAAACCTTCTTCACGCATTTTGTTTACAATTTTAACTTCTGTTGAAATTGCAGCATGGTCTGTACCAGGAACCCAAAGTGCGTTATAGCCCTGCATTCTCTTCCAACGAATGAGAATATCCTGCATAGTATTATCTAATGCATGTCCCATATGAAGATGACCAGTAATATTTGGTGGTGGAATTACGATTGTAAAAGGCTTTTTAGTCTTGTCCACCTCTGCGTGAAAATAACCCTTGTCGAGCCAGTTCTGATAAATTCTGTCCTCAACTATTGAAGGGTCATAGTTTTTTGCTAATTCTTTACTCATTTTTACCTCCAAAAATATCATTAGTTACATTTTTTATATAAAAAAAGATGCTTTCATCTAACAAAGGACGAAAGCATCGCGGTACCACCTTAATTCCTGCTTGCACAGGCACTTAAATGATTTAACGCAATCCTACGTCAGACCTAACTATTCAGTCTGATGACTCCAAAGCTACCTTCACTATCACTTTTCCGATGTGTATCTCAGCCTATGTACACAAATCTCTGTCAGATGTTAATAGTTACTCCTCTTTTTCTCAGTCAAAACAATATATTAATCAAGCAATTAGCTTAAAAATTCAACAATAGCTTCAAGGGCCTCAGCTTCATCTGGACCATCTGCTGAAATAACAACATCGTGTCCTACAAGATTACCGATTGAAATTACACCCATAATACTCTTTAAGTTTATATTCTTATTGTCCATCTGTAAATGAAGTTCACTAGCAAATCTGCCAGCAGTCTGAACAAGCATAGCGATAGGTCTTTCTACAAGACTTGTACCAACAACTAATTCCTTTTTACTCATTTTGCATTTCCCCCTTTAATTCAGAAGCCATTTCACATATTTTATTTAATCTATGATTTACACCAGACTTTCCAATAGGTGGGTCAACTAACTCCCCTAAAGCTTTAAGACTTGCATCTGGATTTTTCAATCTAGCAACAGCCATAGTCCTTAAATTGTCCGGCAAAAAATCTAAACCGACAGTATTTTTTATGTATTCTATTGCCTCTGACTGTCTAACAGAGGCAGACACTATTTTATTGAGATTAGCAGTTTCGCAATTAACTTTTCTGTTAATATTATTTCTTACTTCTTTTATAACTCTTAGATTTTCAAACTCTAAAAGAGCCTTGTGAGCAGACATAATATTAAGCAAATCTACTAATTGCTCTCCTTCTTTATAATATACAACAAAATAGTTTTTTCTTTCAATGATTTTTCCATCAATGCCAAACTCAGAAATAATTTCTTTCAAGTCTGTCATAAGGTCATAATCACTACTAACAAACTCCATATGGTACTGCTTGTTAGGGTCAGCAATAGACCCACAGGCAACAAAACTAGCCCTTACAAAGGCTCGTTTACAACACATTGAAGAAACAACAGAGGGGTCAACTACATAATCATAATCCGACCAGCCTCTGTCTTTAACTTTAGTATTTTCAATTATTTTTTGCACAAGACCACTATCATCAATAACTATTTCGTTACCTTTGATACTCACTTCTGCCTCATACAATTTATATATCAGTGCCTTAGTTCTATTCAGAACTGATTTCACACTATCTCGAATTACGATATTAAATCCGTTGTCATCACCAAACAGCTCCCCACAGAATAAAATATATGCTGTAAGTTCGGCATTAAGACAATGAAAATTTCTTTCTTCGTAATCCAATATTTCATTTTTAACTTCAGTTGAAAATGACATATAACCACCGTCTGACCTACTTGCAGTCAGAACAACCGCAAAGATTTTATTTTGATGTTTTGTATCTTAACTTAGCAAAATCATTATTAAGTAAAGTATACTATCTCTTTGCGTCTTTGTCAATATCTCGGTGGGCTATTACAACGCTATGACCAGTCCTTTTGAGATTATTGTACAATTCGTTAGCCAATGTTACACTTCTGTGCTTTCCACCTGTGCAACCTATACCAATTACAAGTTGATTTTTGCCCTCTTTAATATAATTTGGTATAAGAAATTCTACCATATCGTTTAATTTTTTAGAAAATTCTTTAGCTTCGTCCCATTGCATTACGTAATCTCTGACAGCTACATCATTACCTGTCAGGTGCTTTAACTCTGCTATATAAAACGGATTTGGAATAAAACGCACATCAAACACAAGGTCACAATCGGCCGGTATTCCATACTTAAAACCAAAGCTAAGAACTGTTATCATAAGACTTTCAAATCTGTCATCATCAAGGAATATAGAAGAAAGCTGTACTCTCAATTCCCTTGTAAGCATATTTGAAGTATTGATTATAAAGTCTGCCCTTGTTTTAATATCTCGGAGAAGTTCTCGTTCTCTTTTGATACCCATTATAATTCTTTCGCCCTTTGAAGCAAGAGGGTGAGAACGTCTGGTTTCCTTATATCTTTTAAGTAAAACTTCATCGCTACAATCTAAAAAGAGAATTTCATACTTACTTGTTTCACTTCTCACTTCATTTAAGAAATTAAAAAGTTCTCCAAAAAGTCTGCCACCTCTAATATCAATACCTAATGCCACTTTGTCCATTCCTGAATTTGGACTTTCGCAAAGTTCCACAAACTTAGGAATAAGACTTGGAGGAAGATTATCTACACAAAAAAAGCCTATATCTTCCAAAAATTTAAGTACGGTACTTTTTCCTGCACCGGACATACCTGTTACTATTATAAAACGCATAGGCTTTTCCCCCTTTTATTGACCTATAATTCTAACTTCAGGCTCTAACCTGACACCAAATTTATCATAAACTATTTCTGTCACTTTGTCTATAAGTTCTAAAACTTCTTGTGCTGTAGCTCCACCATTATTTACGACAAAACCACAATGCTTAGGACTAACCTGTGCCTTTCCTACACTAAAACCTCTAAGCCCACTATCATCAATAAGTTTTGCTGCAAAATATCCCTCCGGACGTTTAAATGTACTACCTGCACTAGGAAATTCTACTGGCTGTTTTGTATTTCTCTGAGAGTTAAGCTCTTTCATCTTTGATGAAATTTCTTCCTTCTCTCCCTTTTCTAATTTTAAAACAGCCTCTAAAACTATCATTTTTTCAGCCATAATTCGGCTGTTTCTATATTCAAAGCCAGCTTGTTCATTGTTAAGTTCAACAATTTTTCCATTTTTGAGAACTTTACAAGAAATTAAAACGTCTTTAATTTCCCCACCATAAGCGCCGGCATTCATACAAACAGCACCACCTATTGTACCAGGAATACCACTTGCAAATTCAAAACCAGTAAGACTATTTTCCATAGCCTTTTTTGCTACAGTAGAAAGCAAAGCTCCACTTTGAACAGTTATTTCATTTCCTTCTATAGTAATATCACTATATTTTTTGTATATCTGAATTACTATACCACTAATTCCATTATCCTTTACAAGTAAATTACTGCCATTTCCAATAATGTAATATGGTGTATTCGTTTCCTCAGCAATTTTAATTACATTTTCTATATCTTCAGTTGATTGAGGTGTAACAAAAATATCTGCATTTCCACCTATTCTAAATGTAGTATGCTTGCTCATAGGCTCATTTTCAATTACATTTTCTTCACCTATGGCATTTTTCAATACTTCAATAATATTTTCCATATTTACTCCTGATAATTTCCTAACATTGCTGCACCAACAATACCTGCATCATTTCCTAATTTTGCAACCTTAATTTCTGTCTTACAGTTGCCACCATAAGCCTTATCACGAACTATCTGCTGAATTGGTCTTGTAAGCTTAACACCCTGTGCACACACGCCACCACCAATAATAACAGACTGTGGCTGAAAGATATTTACAAGATTTAATATACCAATAGCTACATACTTTATGTATTTATCAATAATATCTAAAGCAACCTCATCACCCTTATCCCCTGCATCAAATACCATTTTTGCATTAATAAGTTTGATGTTGCCGTCTACAAGGTTGTATATTTCACAGTTTGGATACTTAGCAGCAGCCATTCTACCCTCTCTGGCAAGAGCAGTAGCAGAAGCATAGGCTTCCCAACAACCAAGTCTGCCACAAGTACACTGTTCGCCTTCATACATAACAACCATATGACCAGCTTCTGTGCCACCACCAAAAGCACCTCTTAAAAGCTTGCCATTTACAATAATACCTGAGCCTACACCTGTACCAAGCGTTATATAAATTACATCTTTTAAGCCATCTCCGGCACCGGCAGTAATTTCACCAATAGCTGCACAGTTAGCATCATTTTCCAAATAAACTGGTAAACCAAGAGCTTTACCAACATACTCAGCAATATTTGTATGATTAAAATTAAGATTATTGGCATATTCCAAAACACCGTTTTCTCTGTTTACAGTGCCAGGAACACCAATACCTACATATTCAATATCACTTAATTCTAAGTTATTGTTTTCAACAACCTTTTTACAAAGAGTAATTAAATCCTCTAAAATAAGGTCTGCACTTCTTACACTAATTGTAGGAGTTGATTCCTTAGAAATAATTTTACCATTTTCATCAACTAAACCTACAAAAATATTTGTTCCACCTAAATCTACGCCTAAATAATACATTCTTATTCTCTCCTTAATAAATTAATGATTACCATTCATAGCGTTATTCATAATAGCGTCGTTTAATGCCTGAGCTGCATTGTAGCCCATCTTCTTCTGTCTACAGTTTACAGCAGCAGACTCACAAATGATTGCCAAATTTCTACCAGGACGTACCGGTATATTATGACATACAACCTTGTTTCCAAGTATATCCATATAGTTTTCCTTTATACCAAGACGGTCATAAGCCTTGCCCTTTTCCCAGTATTCAAGTTTAATAATAATATCAATATTCTGTGTATCCTTTACAGACTGAACACCAAACATCTGCTTAACATTGATAATACCGATACCTCTAACTTCAATGAAGTATCTTATAAGTTCCGGACAACTACCTACTAAAGTAGTGTGTGAAACCTTTTTAATTTCAACAGCATCATCGGCTACAAGTCTGTGACCTCTCTTTACAAGTTCAAGAGCAGCCTCACTTTTACCTATACCACTTTCGCCTGTAATAAGTACGCCTTCACCGTAAATATCAACAAGTACACCGTGAACAGTAGTTCTAGGTGCAAGCTGAACCTTCATCCATTTTAAAAGTTCGCCCATAAATTCAGAAGTAGTTTCCTTTGTTTTAAGGATAGGAACACCTCTCTGCTTTGCATAGTAGAGCATTTCCGGATGAGGGTCTAAGTCTCTACACATAATTACGCAAGGCATTTTGTAATGGAAAAGCTTTTCAAGAGTTTCCTGTCTAAATTCTGGAGTAAGCTTACAGAGATAAGTGTATTCAACAATACCCATTAACTGTACTCTTTCACTATCAAAATAGTCAAAGAATCCAGCAAGCTGTAAGGCTGGTCTGTTTACCTCCGGACTTTCTATTTCAATGGCTTTTAAATCTATTTCGTCTGTTAAATTGACAAGCTCAAACTCGTCTTTAATTTCCTGAATAGTTACTGAATACATAACAATCTCCTTTCTTGTGTATGCAATTTCCACAAAACATACACACTCATTTATTTTATAATAAACCAAATCAACAATATTTTCAATGGAAATTTCATCATTTAACAAAATTTTTCATAATTATCATACATATTTTGAAAAATATAAAATAGAGGCAGAATACTACCTCAATTTTACATAAATTATTTTCTAAAAAAGTTATAAACAGCCTCAGCACTTTTAATATTCATACCATCTACCTGTTGAAGTTCTTCAACCTCAGCTCGTCTTATAGCATTAATATCCCCAAAGTGCTTCATTAATGCCTTTCTTCTTACACTACCTATACCAGAAATATCGTCTAATATACTGTGGACTTGCTTTTTCTCTCTCAGTTTTCTGTGATATTCTATAGCAAATCTATGAACTTCGTCCTGTATTCTTGTAAGAAGTTTAAAGCCCTCTGATGTATATGGCAATTCTATTTCCTCTCCATTGTACATTAAAGCTCTTGTTCTGTGTCTATCGTCTTTTACCATACCACAAACAGGAACGTATAAATTAAGGTTTGTTAATGCCTTTTGAACTGCTGAAATTTGACCTTTACCCCCATCTAGGAAAATCATATCAGGCTTTTTGTCAAATCCAGCCTTTTTAACATTTTCATCACCAGAAGTTTCATTTATATATCTTGTAAATCTTCTGGTTATAACTTCTTCCATACTGCCATAGTCGTCAGGTCCTATAATAGTTTTTATTTTAAATTTTCTGTAGTCACTTCTCTTTGGAAGACCATTTTCAAAAACTACCATAGACGCAACGGATTCAAAGCCTTGTGTATTTGAAATATCGTAACTTTCAATTCTATTAAGTTCAAAATCAATATTAAGAGCCTTTTGTATTTCTTCCAAAGCACCCTTTGTTCTTTTATGTTCTCTCCTTATTTCAGCACCAAATTTATCAAGTACAATTTTTGCATTATTCTGAGCCATAAGCACAAGGCTTTTTCTTTCGCCCTTTTGTGGCACAAGGACATTAACTCTTTGACCTTTTTGTTCGCTAAGCCATTGACTAATTAAATCAAAATCATCAATTTCACATTGAAGTATAACTTCCTTTGGTATAAAAGGAGTGCCACTGTAGAACTGCTGGACAAATTGTGTCATAAGCTCCTTATCTTCTACATCTTCACATTCTTCAAGCATAAAATGTTCTCTGCCTGTAATCTTTCCCCCACGAATGAAGAAAATCTGCATTATACACTCTCTTATACCTCTGGCAAAACCAATTACATCTCTATCATCAATATGAAGATTTTCAATGATTTGCTTTTGGTTAAGTATTTTTATACTTTCAATAGTATCCCTTACTTCTGCTGCTTTTTCAAATTCCATTTCAGCTGAATATTTCAGCATTTTTGATGTAAGATTTTTTACTACATTTTCTGTTTTACCACCCAAAAAATCCAGTATTTCTCCTATCATTTTGTTGTATTCTTCTTCTGATACTTTTCCAGTACAAACAGCCTTACATTGCCCTATATGATAATTAAGACAAGGTCTACCCTTTCCTATATCTCTGGGGAAAACCTTGCTACATCTTCTAACCTGCCATATTTTATCTATAAGAGCTATATTCTCCTTTACAGCTGAACTGTTTGTAAAAGGTCCAAAATATTTATTTTTATCCTTTAATAATTTTCTTGTAACAAAAACACGAGGAAACATTTCATTAGTAGTCACTTTTATATATGGATAAGTTTTATCGTCTTTTAAAAGAATGTTGTACTTTGGATTATGTTTTTTTATTAAATTGTTTTCCAAAATAAGAGCTTCTACTTCTGAACCAGTAACAATGTATTCAAAATGGTCAATATTGCTTACCATTTGCTTTACCTTCAAAGAATGGTTAGCCGAATTTTGAAAGTACTGTCTTACCCTATTTTTTAATATTTTTGCTTTTCCAACATATATAATATCATCGGTTTTATCCCTCATAATATAGACACCAGGGGACTCTGGTAACTTTTTTAATTCTGCCGGAATATCAAACATTTCCTCACCTCTTTCAAAATTATCATAATTAATTTATTTTATCATACTTTTATTATAAGAGCAAACAGGAGGAAGCTATGCACAAAAAAGCAATTATAAAAAGTGCCATCATTCTTACATCTGCAAATATAATAACAAGAGTGCTAGGCTTTTTTTATAGAATATATATGTCCAAAACCATAGGTGCTGAAGGTATGGGACTATATCAAATTATAACACCTTTGTACTTGTTAATATGGGCAATTTCTTCCTCTGGGCTTTCAACTACAATGTCAAAGCTGACAGCACAGGAAAAAGCAAAAGGACAACAGGGAAATGCCGAAAAAATATTGACTATTTCCTTAATTATTTCCGTCACTATTGCTTTGTGTTTAAGTATTAGTGTACATAATTTCGCCGAAAAAATAAGCCAATATATAATAAAAGATAAAAGAACTACACTTTCTTTAAAATGGCTTAGTCCTTGTTTTCCGTTTATGGCTGCCGGTTCTGTAATAAGGGGCTATTTTTTAGGTATGCAGGAGGCAAAAGTTCCTGCCATAAGTCAAGTTATAGAACAAATAGTGCGAATGTTGGCTGTTTATGTTTTAGCAAACACCTTTGTACCTATGGGACTGGAATATGCCTGTGGTGCTGCTATATTAGGTATGGCTTTAGGAGAAATAATATCTTTTTTATTTACTGCCCTTAATCTGTTTTTTGTAAACCACAAATTAAAGCCTAAAGTTCCTACTATGACTACTTTTACAGCACTTTCACTTATAACTTCAATGGCAATACCTCTCACATTAAACAGAGTTGCCAGTTCAATTTACGCAACAGTAGAAAATATTATATTGCCACAAAGGCTTCAAATTTTTGGTATGAGCCAAAGTCAGGCATTAAGTGAATTAGGTAGATTAAGTGGTATGGCTATGCCCCTTGTTATGTTTCCCTCATCACTTTTAACAGCCTTGGCAACAGCTATACTACCGGTAATTGCTGAATGTTATACACTTAAAAATTATAACCGTATTACATCAACATTAAAACATTCTCTTTTGCTGACAGCTATCGTAGCTTGTGGAACAGGTGGTCTGTTTATAACTTACGGCTATGAAATAGGTCAACTTATTTATTCCGAAAAGGAAATAGGCAGTATGCTGAAATTAATAGGTTTTATATGCCCTTTTACATATTTGCAGGTAACACTTTCAGGCGTATTAAACGGACTTGGAGAACAGCTTTTTATATTTGAGGTCAATACTATTTCCTCCCTTATCAATTTAATAAGCATATATTTTTTAGTACCAATCTACGGATTAAACGGATTTATATTTATATGGTTTATAACTTCAATAGTTGTTACCACAATTACGCTCCTTAGAATAAAAGAGAGGACAAAAACTCACTTTAGTGTAACATTATTATTTGTTAAACCTATACTTTCAATTACTTGTGCCTGTGTAATTATGTTATTTATTTCAAACAACATTTTTAAAATTACAAACAACATTACTATATTAATTTCATTATCTATTGCCAGTGGCATTTATATTCTACTTCTTTTTACCTTAAAATGTTTGCGAAAAGAGGATTTAACCAGATTTTAAGCAAACTAAAAGGACTATACTCTAGTCCTTTTAGTTGAACACTATTTAATTTTGTTTGCTAATTTTTCAACTTTACTTGCTAATTTCTTAGCTTCACTATTTACAGAATCTTCTTTTTCGCCCTTATTTGCTTTTTCCTGTAATTTTGAAACATCCATACCAAGATTTAAAATTTCAGTATACTGTTTTTCTGTAATATTGCCTTTTTCATAAAGCTGTGATGCAGTATTTTGCAAAGTAGTGTAAGCATTTACAAGACTTGTCAAATCTTCTGACTTAACTGTTGGCTGAACAGTTGTTTTATCATTTTGAGCAAGTCCGTCTATAACTTCATTACTAGCACTAGCCTCAGATGCAAGGGCAATAAGACTTTCTCTTATTTTTAATAATTCAGCCTTATTTGTAGTTGTTTCATCTGGGTTGCTAACAATAGCATCTAACTTACTACTAGCATTTTGAAATTCTGTCAATTTTGACTTATCCATTTTGCCACTGTCTACAGCTGTTTTTATAGCACTTTCAAGTTCGCCAGTAACTTTCTTCATAGCCTTTGCATAATTTTCTACATTGCCTATGCCACCTAAAGCATCTTGAACCTGACCTTCAAGTTCATCAGCCTTTGAAGTAAGGTCAATAAGTTTGCTAGAAATGTTTGCATCTTGCTCTCCGTCAGTAGTAGCAGCAAACATATCTCTTGCTTCACTTAATTCCTGTTGGAGGTCATCTACTTCATCTTTCATTTCATCTGTAGCTATACCCTCTTGATATAAATCTCCCACAGTTACTTCAAGATTTGCAAGTTTATTATCAAGTGTTGAAATATTTTCCTGAATAGCAGCATTCACTTTGTGACTTGTATCGCAACCAGTTAATGAACAAAGTACCATAGCCACTGCCATTCCCAATGCTAAAAATCTTTTCATTTTATCACCTAATTCACAATTTTATTAGTCAATAATGCCCCTGATTTCATCAAGAGTCTTAATATTATTCTTATCCATAAATTCTTCAATGCCCTTTATAGTATCAATAGTGGCAGTAGGATTTATGAAATTAGCTGTACCAATAGATACACCTGTTGCACCGGCCATAATAAATTCAATAGCATCTTCTGCATTTGAAATACCACCCATACCAATAATAGGTACATCAACAGCCTTAGCCACCTGATAAACCATTCTTACAGCAACCGGCTTAACAGCTGGACCACTCATGCCACCAACTTTTCTATCAAGTACAGGCTTTCTTCTGTTAATATCAATCTTCATACCTGTAAGAGTATTTATAAGACTGAGGGCATCAGCACCACCAGCAACAGCAGCTCTTGCAATTTCTGTAATATCTGTTACGTTAGGTGTAAGTTTAACAATTAAAGGTCTGTCAGCAACCTGCTTTACACTTGATACTACCTTTTCTACAAGTTTAGGGTCAGTACCGAAAGCAAGACCACCTTCACTTACGTTAGGGCAAGAAATGTTAAGCTCGAGCATATCAACATCCTGACCTCTTAAAGCTGTAACAACATTTACATATTCCTCAAGAGAGTGACCACAAACATTTACAATAATATTTGTATCAAGAGAATTGAGGAAAGGAATTTCATTTTTAATGAAATAGTCCACACCTGGATTCTGCAAACCTACGCTATTAAGCATACCACCATAAACTTCAGCAATTCTAGGAGCTGGATTGCCTTTCCATGGCTTGTCGGCAACACCCTTTACAACTATACCACCAAGTTTATTTAAGTCTACAAAATCTGAATATTCACGACCACAGCCAAAAGTGCCAGATGCAGTCATAACAGGATTTTTAAATTTAATATCACAAATCTTTACACTTGTATCAGCCATTACCAAACAACCTCCTTACAGTCAAATACTGGTCCGTCTTTGCAGACTTTCTTGTATGTTGTTCCGTCTCCCTCTTTTATTTCAACTACACAACCTACACAAGCACCAATACCACAAGCCATTCTTTCTTCCATAGAAACCTGACAAGGAATATTATTCTTCATAGCATATTCTGAAAGGAATTTAAGCATAATCTTTGGACCACAAGAATAAATCATATCTGCTGTAAGATTTTCTTTTTCCATTAACTGAACAACATTACCCTTAAAGCCTTCTGAACCGTCATCAGTTGTAACATACACTCTATCACAGACTCTAGCAAATTCATTTACTAAGAAAGGATTACTTCTGAAACCTAATACAGCAATTTTGCTCTTGCAATCTAATCTCTTTGCAGTTTCAAGCAATGGAGGAACACCAATACCACCACCTACAAGGAGTGCTGTACCGTCATTAAGTGTATAGCCGTTTCCACAAGGGCCGAGAACTCTAACTCTATCGCCTTTCTTAAGTTTTGAGAAAATATCTGTACCCTTACCTACAACCTGAAATACAACTCTAATGTTGCCAACAACAACATCAATGCCACAAATACTAATAGGTCTTGAAAGGAGATTAACTCCATTATCCGGATAAATTTCTATAAACTGTCCAGGCTTTGCATCTTTAGCAATTTTTGGACATTCTAAAACGAGATTGCAGATACCCTTCTGCAAAAACTCTGTTGATACTACTCTTGCATTTTCTACGTACTTCAAGAAAACACCTCCCAATAAATTATAACTATATATTAAAGCATTTTGACGGATTTTACAAGTCCAAAAGGTTATTTATTTACTTTACTTTGCAAATGTGGTATAGTATTGTTATTGGTTTCAGAAATAGGAGGATAAAAATGGAAAAACTTGAACAAAAGTTAGTTAAACTCATTGAATATAAACAAAAAGATGCTCTCTTAAATCTTATTTACGATTTAACAGAACTTCCGGAAAAAGAAGTAGAATATAAAATTCCTAAAAGAGTATTAGACCTTAAAGACAAAATATATGATTGCTACAAAAAACTTGAGTTTGCTCTTGCTCAGGATATTGCAGACAGAAGCGAATACAATTCTCAGCTTGTTGAATTAAGCAAGGAAATTGTAAATATGGGCGTTATAATAAATCGCTACACTTGTTTAAATGACCAAATGGGTGAATACCTTGTAAACGAATTTAAGCTTAAGGACGTTTCAAACATTAGTGACGATGTTCCTTTATCAAACAAGTCTGTGGTTAGTGCAGCTGCTCATTTTGCTTCACATCAGGATTGTTCAACAATAGAGGGAAAATTTGCTATTTCAAATATTATGGCTAATCTTCCTATAAGAATGACAAAGGACAAGTTTTCTGACTATGTTACAAAGGGCTTAGGTATTTTAATTGATAATCTTCCACCTACATTTGCAAAGGCTTGTAGCGACAGATTAAAGGATATGTTCTATGTACCAGTTGACAGCATAAAAGAAGATTTTCCAATGATGTATGAAAAGATTTCTGCTGTTTACGCTCTCGATACAGAAGCTGCTACAAAGGAAGATTTTGAAAGTTATATCGCCGATGTTGATGACAATGTAGAGGCTTTACAGAGCATTTATTCTCTTTTAAGCATTTACTACAATGATGTAAACTACTTACTTATTCTTTCAAACTTTGCTATTGATGAAGACTACTTATTCCAAGACGAAATGCTTATTAAGGACTTCTATTATTCAGTAGTTGACTATATCGAAAACAAAGATGATGAACTTGCTGATACTGTATTTTTACAGGTTTCAAATGAAATCGAAAGCAGATTTGAAGACAGCAAACCTCTTGAAGAAGAAATTAACAATCTTATGGACGAAGTTACAGATTGGGAAAATCTTTCAGATGAGTTAAAGACAACAATTTCTGTAAACAATGCCGTTAGCAATAGATTTTACAGAGAGCTTGAAGAAGAAATTATGACTCCTCAGGATTTGGATAAGGAATATACTACAGAAGAACTTGCAAATGATGTAAATACATATATTGCTGGTGTTTGTGCTGAACTTCCAAAGACAAAAGAAAAATTCTTAAAGCAAAAATTCTTAAAGAATATTCCTTGCCCTATGACACAGGAAGAATTTGTAGACTATGCTACATATTCTCTTGACGGTGTAAACGATAAACTTGTTTCACTTGTAGCTTATGGCAATATATTTGAAATTGTAGATGCTTTAGAAAAACAAGAACACGAACACAGTGACGATTGTGGTTGTGGTCACGAGCATCATCACGAACACGGTCACGATTGTGGTTGTGGTCATGAGCATCATCACGAACACGGTCACGATTGTGGTTGTGGT
>OGWR01001092.1_pt1 | contig 22994 bp, 26 predicted proteins | sample 1576061 | NCBI WGS metagenome assembly OGWR01 (sample SAMEA3541511, study PRJEB24748) | human gut metagenome | biome: human gut; feature: human-associated habitat; material: faeces | place: China | collected 2012 | reverse complement strand
GGCCCATGCCCCGCAAACAGTGCTGCACCCGCCAGACGCGTGCATTCCAAGCTCGTGGGGGGGGGATTCCAGGAATCGTATTCATACGTGCGGCACTACATGAAAAAATAGCACGATGACTGACGGATATCTCAAAACTCGACTGACACGCCAGCGTCATGCAGGTAGATTTCGGCGCGACCATCGTCACAATCGGCAGCGGCGACATCAAAAGTCCGCCCCCTAGCCGCCGCATTCTCGTATTCGAACATGCAGAACGTGGTCGCGATGCTGAGCGAAAAAGTGGAATGTGCGCGCGAAGGACTGGTCCCAATCTTCGACCACATCAGCATAGCGCCTCGCGCGTCTCAACACCATCAAATGGATCGAACACAAGGCTAATGAGGAAGACAGCATCCAGATCGACTCAATTCGCTACCTCGCGAGCCCGTCACGGCACAACTAGACTCTACTCTCGAGTCTACACACGTTCAAAATGAAAATTAACACCACTAACGGCAGACGCGTGGACTCCCTTCCCGCTCCTACACGAACGGCAGGGGCGACAGTCAGGAGCCCAGCAGTCCTGCTGCCGGTACTGGCCAAGAAGCCCCACACGGGGATAAGTCGCCGTTACACGGCAAGCAAGTTCGGACCATGGCATGATTGCGGAGCATGGCAGAACCTCTGATGATGCCAGTCTGTTCAACTTAGCCGGGCGGATCGCGCAGGACGGTACACCAGTCATGGACAACAAGGTCGGTACACTCGCCGTCTATGACGAGTTCAACAACCCCGGCAGGAAAGGAGAGAAATCGTGATGGGACATCACGAGTCATGTCCGGCACCAGACACAAACGCTCGTCGATGAGAGGGAAAGGGACGTGATTATGAAACTTGCCAAAAGCTGCCCCAGCGACCAAGCAGATACTCGCGAACAGCCTCGGGACCGCAAATCCCTTGCCCAAATCCCAGATAGAATTCAGGTTCTCGTGGATGAACGAGGAACTGACGTCTAGGGAATGATCGAAACGCGCATCTGCCCAAGCAGTCCAGCCTGCTGGCCATCAAGAAACTCGGCGGCTATAAGAGCAAGCGTATAAATGGGAGTATAGGACCCGCTGACCGGCAGGGCCACTACGTGGTTAAATCGCATCACTTGGAGGCAAACGTGTCACCTCAACAAACGGCGTATTCTTGTCAATAAGATTTCACGTGTCAAAAGGAGACATAAGGATGTGGAGTTATGCAGCATTATCCAAAGCGGCAAAAACGGTCGGAGGGCCAGCTGGACTTGTCATCACATTAGTTGCTGGTGGCGTTGCCATCGGAGCTGCAGGCGTGGTAGCCATTCAGAAAATGATTGAGAATAACACACATCAGGAAATAACCGACGGCACTAGTGACGACGACAGCAAAGACAAAGACTGAATCAAGAGGAATGATTCATACTGTGCTGGTGCGGTAAAAATCCAATACAGACATGAATTACATTAGGATGGTCGGTGCCAGCGCTATCGTGGCACGATAGCGCTGGCACCATTCTAAAGGACGAGTGGGAGGACACATTCAACTACGTGGAAGAAGATCACGAAGATGCTCTATAAAAACAACTCAATAAATAGTCGACATACCCGTCCGATATGGCCAACTCATTGTTCGACCGTGTTGGACAATTTCATTTCATTATCACTAGTTTTCGTAGTATTTCCCATACGAGACAGAATCGCGAACGGAAATATTCAAAATATGGGAATCAACATCGTGCATGTCAAGCATGTCGCTTCAGTCCACTTCTAAGCTCCAAAAGGCAAAGGGCGGAACTCCAGCATTGAACTGTTGCGCATCATCGCGATGTTCATGATCCTCACGCACCACTTCATCGTCCATAACGGCTATGACGCACTGAAACTCCCCTTGGGACCGGAACGCATCTTCTTCCAACTCGTCATGGCCGGCGGCGGCAAGGTCGGCGTGGTCATCTTCTTCTCCATCTCCGCATGGTTCTTCCTCGACAAGGAACAGACCATCAAATCCAACCTGAAACGCGTGTGGATCATGGAACGCGAGCTCCTGTTCTGGAGCCTCATCCTCGTAACGTTCTACCTCGTGTTCGACCGAGCCGATCTCAGTATGAAACTCATGGCGAAAAGCATCATGCCGTTGAGCACGGACCTGTGGTGGTACGCCACCGCCTACGCCATCTTCTTGGCGCTGCTTCCCTTCCTGGCCAAGGGATTGAAGGCGCTCGGCCGCGAATACCACCTCGCGCTGGCCGCGACCGTACTAGTCATATGGGGATTGACCAGCTTCATCCCCGGAATGATAGGAATCAAGGACGGTTTCCTCGGTCTCATCTACCTGTTCATTCTGATTTCTGCTTATAAGTGGTACATGAAACCGTTCACCACCAGACAGATCTGGCTGATGATTGGCACAGGTCTCGGTTTTTTCCTGTTGTATACCTGCGCCTCCATAACATTGTCGCTGCTCGGGCACGACATGGGAATATATATCACCGGCGATTGGCGATTGCCCGTCATCATGGTCGGCTTCGGCATGTTTCTGCTGTTCGACCGCGTCACCTTCCACAATCGAACCATCAACCGGATCGCGCAATCCGCGTTCGCCGTGTACCTGATCACCGACTATACCGCATCCGAAAAACTGCTCTGGGTCAAGTTGTTCAATCTGCAGAACCTGTACCAGCAGCCATTGGCGATCCTGCAGATCCTCGGCATACTGCTCACGATCTACGCCGCATGCACTCTGATCGACTTCATCCGCCAGGCACTGTTCGCAGCCACCCTCGACCGGCGTCGCGGACGCTGGTTCGAGCTGCTATGGGACAAGGCCTCTGCATGGAGACGCAGTTGGCTGAATCCCCTGCTGGACGATTCAGCCAATACTCGATGAGTTCCCATCGATATAGAAATCCGCTTTTCCCAGTTAAAAGAACATCATCGACTGACCATGCCGCAGCTTCACGAGTTTTCCCAGCTGGAAGAAAGGCGAGTTGCTGGCGCCATGAAGGATTTGGTGGAAGCTGGCGTCGTGGAGGCAACCGGCAGCGGTGCATCCCGCTCGTGCATCCTGAGATCCAAGGTGTACAAGGCAGATGATGCCTTGCCAGCGTAAGTCAGGCAGAACAGTATCTCGGCGACACGCCAGCGAGGATTGGCGCTTGAGCTAGCCGAGAAGAATGGCGGCGAGGTGGCATCTTCGGAAGTCATGGATTTATTGGGCTTGAGCTATATCAGCGCATACCGTCTACTCAAGAAAATGGAGGATGAAGGCAAACTCGGACATGAGGGCAAGGGCCATTCCTCGCGATATCCTATCGCGTAAACAAGATATGCCAGCACCTGCAGATGGCGCTGCCAGCGAATGGCCACGAAGTCATTCCCAAAGAAACATCCATAGTCTCCTAATGACAATTCAGTGTGTCTCAATTTCCAGGATCAGTCCACTCACGGGCTGGCCCTGCATCCTAATTAACAACATCCAACAAACGGGACGCAGTTCATTGGTCGGATGAGCCCGGTACAATACAGACAAAGCCAAGGAATGGCTGCGTGGTCATCTCCAAGAAAACGTTCGCAGCCCCCACCACCTTGTCTGAGAGCATTGTTCAGATTTGACCAAAACCGTTCCTGACCATGCTTGACTGACTTGTCGTTGAGAAGGTCTCCGAATTTCTGAACTGGATATTCGAAAAATAGATGAAAAACAAGAATAAATCTGAAACGCTGCCAGACCCATTGGAATCAATTTTTTTGAATGGATTCTGCGTCAATAGAGATCGGTAGCCATCTTGAGAAATCCTTTCCTAATAAATTTGTTTGTACGAGTATTCCACATCTGATAAAAGGCCAAAAGCTGGAAACTAATTCAAATTTATCAGCATCTGGATTAGATTGCTCAACTAAATAGATACATTCAACAGTAACAGTAGGTTCTTTGGAAGAATCTATGTCTTTTTTAGAAAAATATTCAATAAAAGAAACATTTATTTTTATGAGTAATGCATTTTTATCTTCTTTTGCGGTACTGAATTGTATGCCTGCAGCATAGTGAGCTTCAGGAGCGTCGGACCATGATTGAACCATTTTCGCACTGAGTTCAACTGGTCTGAATTGCTTTATCATTTTGTCACTAGGCATAAAAGTTCCTTATTCAAATGATCCAATACGTGCATATAAATGTTTGGCATTTGCCTCAAATTGAAGAGGTTTTGTCGTTTCTTCGTTCTCAAAATGGATAGCCATGGACTGTTCGTTAACTTTGAACTGTTCATTAACTTCGGGAGAGGGATTGATACGGACTCCAAGGGTCATGGCGTAAGCATTTAGCTCTGAAATTTGAGGGTCATAGTCATATTGTTCAAAGGCTTTTACCTTTGAAACAGGGATCCCAAGAAACGAAGCAACTTCTTTTTCTGTGATATTCAGCATTTTCCTTCTGGAAATGAGGAAATGCTTTGTCTTCAGATAGTCGGATTCTAAATCAGTTGCTAAAGCAATATACGCTTCGGGTGTTTGCGAGTCCAAATGCTTGTTCATTGGTGTCTCCTTACAACCAATTGCTTGGATTGTTATTGAAACAGAATTTGCAACGTTTGCTATCTGTATCGTGTCCCCAGTGATATTTGCTGGCGTTTTCAAAACGTTCCTGTGCGATTTTAGCATCTCCATTCTGACGGGCTCGTATATCTTCGTCGGATCCATCAACCCATTTCTTTGTAAATTTTAAGGCGACAAATTCAGGTTTTCTATTAAGTTCTTCTGCATAGTAGAGACGATAAGGTGCTCCTCTTAAAGTCCACCTGATTTCCCATATGTCTGGTTCTGACACGATTTTATGAACCGGATCGGAGTCATCCTCATCTAGGTTCCCTTGTTCAACCTGTTGAATGCATCCGAGTATGGTTCCGATGGCACTAAAGCGAGCGCCTGGTGCAGGGAAATTAGAGGCGATCACAGTCCGAATTTCGTTTTGCACATAGCAGTTTGGGCAATTGACGGAAGGGGCGCTAGTGCAGCAATGAAAAATTCTGGGAAGCTCTGCCTTCTGAAAGCATAAAGAACTTTGCGGCATACGCCGTTCTCCTTCCGATTCCTAATACAGTACTCATCATATATGATTTCATTTAATTGACGTGCTTCTAATCAGGGATGGACAATGAAACGATTCATGCAAATCTGTGGGCTCCTTTTTGGTTTCTTGTTGTCGTTTATTGTAATCTTCGAAATCTGTATGGCATATGGCTCCTGCCATGGAATGCAAGCGGGAGATGCCGTCGCGCTTTTCCAGTCGACGATCGAAGCTTTTGCGTGCTTCGTAGCCATTTTGGGCGCATTCATTGCTTGGGAGGAATACCGTAACGCTCATAGGCCAATTTTACTGGTCCGAATAAAGAAGGAATATCACTACAGTAAGAGTGAGTTTCGTTCTGAATCGATATCTTATGTTTTGGTCAATGAAGGGACCATGCCTGCGCAGGATGTCATAGTTAACATCCATCCAGGTATTCCTTGGCCAATGGCTTCTCATCCAGCTGGAGATCCTCAACAAGAATTACGTGAGCGTAAGGTAGCATACTTAAGTCCCAAAGCAGAAGTCACTCTGCTGTTTACGGGTCGCGGTGAGTATGAAGAGATGCTCTCATCAACTCATTGCGGTTCGCAGAGCGTTAGCATTGAGTATTCTCGTCCAGAACATAGAAAAAGGGAAACGGTTAAATTCCATCTCGATCCAACAGATATAGCTTATTTAGCAGCTAATGCTGTGGTGGATCCTCTTTAGATAAAGCGCGTTGTAGCATTCTTGGTGGCACAGTTGCGGCTTTTTTAATTCGTGGTCTAATCGCAATTAGACCACGATTGCCATTGATATGAACTGATTTTTGTTCCGTATTTCCCCTGACTCGATGGGGGATGATGGAATCATGGCAAGGGGCACGAGATACTCGGGCGAGTTCAAGGCGAAGGCTGTCAGACTGCTGGCGGAATCGCGTTCCCCGTATTCGTCGGAGACGAACGCGATAGCCGCGGTGGCGAAGGGCCCAAGGGCCGCCCCGGAGACGCTGCGGCGCTGGCGCAACCAGTCGGACGCGACGGTCTCGGCGGAGACAAGACAATCCGCGCGGGAGACGATGGATGAGCTCGGGAAGCTGCGAGCAGAGAACGCGGAGCTGCTGTCTTTCGTCAAATAAATCTGCGTGTCGGGGGCTGGTGACGTTCTGTTGGACTCGCCGTTGATTCCATCACCATCAATCATGCCACAAGACCGAGCTCGCGTCAACGGTCCATGATGCCCGTATCCGGACTCCGTCTTGATCCTCTTGTCCCGGTTACCGGACCATGTACTCGTCCAGCATGCCGATGAAACCGTCCACCGAAACACCCGCGAAGCTGCGCTTGTGGAAGAACTCCTGCCTAGGACGGCCGAAGAACCCCTCCGCGGCGGCGTTGCCCGGAGAACAGCCTTTCGCGCTCATGGAACGCGTCAGGTTGTTGTCCTTGCGGATGTGGATCCATTCCGGCCACCGGTAGTGGCAGCCACGGTCGGAATGGATGATTGGTTTCTCGCCGTCCTTGAGCATGGAGCACGCGTCGGCGAGCATGCCGTTGGCCAACGCCGAGTCCGGGCTCGTGCCGATCGTCCACGCGACCGGAAGCCCGTCGTAGCAGTCGATCACGGGCGACAGGTACACCTTGCCCGCGAGAATCGAGAACTCCGTGAGGTCCGTGACCCACAGCATGTTCGGCCGTTCGGCGTGGAAATCCCTGTCCACCAGGTTCTTCAGGGCCTTGGTCAGCTCGCCCTTGTACGAGCCGTACCGTTTTCGCGCTCTTGGACAGAGGCACCAGGCCATGCTTGGTCATGGGCCTCATGACCCTTTCGCTGATACCCTGACGCCCATGCTTTCCGGCTCCAGGTGGATCCGCTTGTACCCGTACCTGCGTCTACTGTTCTCGAACGCCTCGCGCACGAGTTCCAGCAGCGGCGCGTCATTGTCGGTACGTTTCATGGCGTTGAGCTGGTAGTGGCACGTGCCGCGAGCGATGCCGACCACGGGCAGCAGGCTTTTGGCCGTCACGCCCAGTGCTTCGCCAGCGGTCTTGACAAGGAGGGTCTTCTCTCAGCTGGCCGGGCTTTTCCGGGTCCGCGCCCTCCCCTCCGACAGCTCCAACGCGCCCTTCCGGACCGCGATCTCGATGTCCAGTTCCTTCTTCTCCCGCCGCTGCCATTCGACATCGGCGTTCAGCTCGTCCAGACGGGCCCGCGTCTCCGCCAGTCTCTTCTCCAGCGACGCCAACGTGTCCGCCGGACCGACCGTGTCCGACGCGTTTGGGGCCACGGTCGGCTCGACGGATGGATCCTTGGATTCCATGACGGTCCTTCTTTTCCCGGGTCCGGCCACAGGCGCCTCCTCGGACTTCGCGAACATCCGCCATTTCCATTCTCACACGGTCGCGCCCTGCACACCCAGCCCGGCGGCCGCCTCGCGTGATTCCAACCGTCCGGACGCGACGGCGACCACCGCCTCGCGTTTCAGTTCCTCAGGGACCGGACCGTGCCTCAGTTTGCGTTGGCCGGGGGCGAGCTCGTCGGTCCACGCCATGAGCAGCTCCTTGCTTTTGGGATAGCCGAGCATCCGCATGGTGCGGCTGAACCGTCTGCCGTATTCGAGGTAATGATCCACCGCGGTCTGTTTCCGCTCGTCGCTGTAGCGCCTGTAGCGTTCCCCACGCCTGGAGGGGACGCCGGTGCGCTCCTCCTCGAACCGGTCCGCATACCACGACAGCAACGCGCCCCTGCTGGGATAGCCGAGCTCGCGGATAACGTCGGCGGCGCAGCACTCATATTTGATGTACAGGTCCACGGCCCTGCCGCACTGTTCCCTGCTGTACTTCGCCATAAAAGGGTTCTCATCCCGGTCGGAGAGTCCAAGAAAACGTCACCACCTCGAACGAAGCATCTCATTTAAGGCATAATCGTAATCACACTTTTGGTAATAAACAATACAGGGGTCTTGCCCTCCTCTGTCAAGACCCCTACTCACATCGATGATAGCGAAATGCTGATTGTCCAGCCGAGACAAAAACGAAATCCTAATTATTTGAATATTAACCAAACATTGTTCCACGTCACTGCTTAATGAACAAACTTCGATTCTGCAAATGCCCGTAGTCGATCAAAGAGCAAACCGGGATGGGGGGAGACATTCGAATATTTTTCCTCGCAATAAATCTAAAATTGTACAAGCAAAATATAGAATAAATATAAGAGCAAAAGAGACAATAAAAAGAATAGCGTTCATCAAATATAGGAGCTATATTCACCCAACGCCCAAATATAATATCAGCTAATGGCCAATACTGATGAATTAAATGTACACCAAGCGTAGCTTTTAGCTACCATATTTACATAATAGTTATACCAGTTCCATTGGCTAAAGAGGAGAAAGATACCAAGACCTAGTGCAATTACAGGCAATGACCAATCCGCTATCAAATAGCATTCAAGCTTAAACGCATAGCTGTTTTTCATTTCCCCAACCTGTACCAATAGCCAAAAACAAGCAATAGTTGACCATCCTCCAATAATATGAGCCCAATTTTTTTGGACGAAAAAGGCTCAGAATACCACTTATAATAAGTAATTAGAGCATAAAGAAAAATAAAGCCAAAAACACTGGTTCTCGGTATCTGAGCAACAGGAAGAAACAGAGTCATTCCGGAAATTCCGAAAACTCCAATCGAAACGATGCATAGCTCACCATGCAGATACCGGCCAAGTGATTTAAGCCCTTCATTCAAAAAGGGAACCATTAAGAGGAAAACAGCATAAGCCGATACATACCACCATTGCCCCGTAAGCAAAGGAAGCAGCGTTCGCGCAATAGTGCCATAGGTAACTTAGGATCCATCAATCAACAGGCTTGTTAGAAGTAAGAAAAACCCCAAAAACAAAAGTTCTCTCTCAAGAATCCAGACCTTTCGCAGCGATTGCAACACACTCGTTTTTTATCACATAAAAAACCATACAGAAATTGAAAAGAAAATTACTACGCCAACTCTGCCGTAACTACCTAACAATAAAACATATGCCGCTTTACTGAAGGAAAAATCCCTAGAAAGAATACACCCCATTCTGGGTAACAAAATGATAGGAAAGAATGAAGAACATAGCGATAATGCGCACTAGTTCAATACTTGAATTTCTTTTCGTCCATGTCTCTTCTTTTCCACTCTTTAAAAACCAGACTTTTAAAATATTAAAGACCCTTGACGCGATGCAGTATGTTCCGTTGCATTTCTTGCCTGTCAGTCAGAAGCCCACTAAGATAACAAGGCATCACATCAATTGGAAATTGGACTAACTTTTAGAAACAACCATGGGCAGCCAATCGAACCAGGATCATACAATCCTTCATGAGGTACCTTTCGATAGGGAAATTACATGACTAACTCCGAAAATTCGTGGAACAACTATCTATTTTGTCTACGATATAACGTTGCGACAGCAAAAAGTGCTATGTTCATTACATTCGGAGGGTATAGAAAAGACTGATCTACGCAAAACGCAATTAGAACGCATAAAATACCTATCGACATAATACGTCCGTCAGCTCGTTTCCAACACGCATGTACGATAGCCACAAGACCGCCAAAGAAAGCACACGTCGAAATAAGACCAAAAATGCAGAAAAATTTCGGAAGTCCTTCCCCACCGATATCAGTATGCGGATTTTGTCCTAAAAGCATCTGTCTGCAAAGCGCAAGGGGCTTCATTCCACTAATCACATCGACATCATGAGCCCATTGAGTTGTCCGCCCATTCCCAGTGGAGGAAGCAAGCGTTTGCGTAATAAGCCTATCTGAGAATTGAGCAAGAATGGTTTTCTGAGACAAAAGGAAACCCACACCTGCCGCGCATCCTATACCCCCAATAAATAAGGTGATACTTCGCCGGCGTGGAGAAAGCTGCTTAATAAATGAACTCAACAAAACAACAAGGAAAAGTATGAATGGAATCTGAATCGACCGGGAACCACAAAGCAAAAAACCGACAAACCCTAGAAACAGAGCAAATAGTCGTGCATATTCCCAGATATGATTTTGGAGTTTATGCGATAGCAAAAAACAAATACCAAGCACAACAAAAAGGCCAAATGAATTGCCATTCTGATATGTTGATATTATTTTCTCTGCAGTACCATTTTCCGCGTTCCAACCAATCGGCTTTTCAAATATATTTTGACCGTATGTGTATGTTACTCCAGGAATAGCTACATGATCAATTCCAATAGCATACTGTATGATACCGTAAAAATTTGCAATTATCATTGCAAAAATAACAATCTTCAGGAGATCATCCGAAGAGATTCTAGTTATAGAAACTCCCACTAATGGTGATATCAGAACAATTACCATTTGTGCAAGGAAGAAAGGCTTCGCCCCCTGAACCAAATCCAGCAAAATAGACATCGTCCCAAAAAAGAACAATACCATATATAAAAAAAAGAAATTTTTATGCCTCTGAATCAGCAGCAACGTTTGATTGGGATGTCTAAGCACAACATACACTGTCAGAAGCAAATTTAGTGTAAGAGGTAATCCTGCAATTTGTATTCCCGCTTTGGGGAAGGCCATTGTAATAAAAGTAAATAATGCATCCATACTGTGTATCTGTACCTGTCATATCACTTTGCGGTAGGAATCACAGCATCTCGCAGAAAAGCGAGAGACTTCTCCCGAAGCTTTTCAAGCCGCTCATTGGTCTGTGCATAATCAATGCTGTTCTCAAGAAGCTGATTATCCATGACATGCCTATCGGCAAGCCCCAAGGAAGCCAGCAAGTCGAGCATACGCGAATTTGTAGTCTGCTTGACCGTGAAGAAATGGAACGGCTTATTGTAGACAATTGAAAAAACCGTACCATGGAAGGAATTGGTCACCACAGCTTTCGCATTACGGATGAGGTTTACGAAAGTATTAGGAGTAGCATTCCAGAAATATTTGTCCTGATCAAGCGTGTAATCTTCTATCGCCGTGCCAATAGTATATACTTTCACACCCATTTTCTTAGCTAGCTTCCTAGCATATTCATACACATTCTTCTGCCGGTTATATCCATACACCAGAATGTAATCCTCATCCGGAGTGAAATCGCTATCATCGGCAATTACCTTCCAGTCTTTTTGTTCGAGTAGAAAGACTGGGTCTACGACTGACTCAACATTCTGAATGCCAAGTGATTCAAGCATTGGCACAGAAGAGGGTTCCCGTACCGAAACAGCGTCAAAATCGGAAATCAGACGCTTATATCGAGCTTTCTGATTCTCTGGAATCTCAGGCATAGCGATGCTTGCTGCATATGCTATTTTCTTCGCGTTCTGAGGTGCAAAACTCAAGAAAAAGGCATCGTCCTTGCCGTTTTCTTTATTCTTGCAATTCCAGATTTGATCGCTACCGCAAATATACACATCCGCCATAGGAACATCGACCTTGATCTCTTCAACATTCCTATACATTTTTGGACTCATTGGAATATATCGTTCAAGGAAATGTCCAAAAACTTTACGACCTTTTGCTAAATCAGGGGTTCGGACGATGTTCCGAATAAGGCGGATAGGCAGCGGCTGACTCGATTTCCAATAATAGTCAGGATTGTAATCAAGTACGCGAGCATCAACTCCCATATTACGCAATGCAGTGTTAAGGCCATAGGTCTGTAGCACAGCACCATAGTTGGCAGGGCGGCTGCAAGTAATTGTGTAGGAAGTAATAGCTTGGGTCATCGTGTCTCCTTGATGTCGTTATCAGTGTCAGCGATAGTAAGTTTTTTGAAGTATCTAAAGGCCGTATATCGTATGATAAATGTCCAGATATTCGTACTGGCGAAGACACAACATACTGTAAGTGGCGTTACATTATTTGTCACCCACAAAATAGTGCATACCGTCAGATTAATCGCTGCGGCAACCATGATGGCCAAGTTGGCCCAGAAAGCTTTCCCTATGGGGGAAAGAGCAGGATATCCGAACATGTAACTGAAATAGCCTACAAATACGCCAATCATCAGAATACGTAAGTACAGGCCTGCTTGCTGGTATTGCGATCCTAAAATAAATACACACAGAGGAGTCGCGAAAATTGCGACAAAGGCGCATACGGCTGCCCACACAAGGCCACCAAGCATTAAAATACGGCGGAACAATCTATAATCTTTACGCCTCATAATGGCCGGATAAAGTGCATCCCCTATGGGAGGAACCATTTGTTCACCGGCCGTCGATATACGAGTAGCTCCGGAATACAAACCCATCTCCACCGAATTGGGAGAAAATTTAGTACCAAGGAAAATAGATCCAAGCGAACCATTGATACTTACCGATATACGCGATATAAAGAACCAGAAACTTTCTTTCATTATGGAAAGAATCTCATGCACATCAATCTTAGTAGCGTGAATGCCGTCTCTTTTAATCAAAGAGAAAGCCCAGAGCAGTGCCAGCGAGTCACACAACAACATAGAAAGCGGATAAAGAATGAGTGTCTTGTCACTTTTCACCAACAGCAAAGTAATAATAAGAATGCCTGATTTTGCTGTCAACGCGCGGATTGTAATATCTTTCATTCGTTCGATACCGCGGAAATATGCATCCGGAAGCAACGCCTTCACAATCGAATCCGCAAGGAAGATCGACACAACCAGTAAATGCTCACGCACCGAACTCATGGCAAAAGCACAAAATGCGAAGCCAGCGCAGGCTATCACCGAAAGAACAAGTTTGGCATAGGTCATCGTAGATATAATCTGCGACACCCTCTCCTTATCATCACGATTGACCGATACAGTCGCAGTCGTAGAAATCTGGAATCCATACTCCACAATCATCTGAAAGACAAGACATAATGACGTAGAGAAGCCAATTAGACCGAACCCCTCGACAGAAAGCACTCTCGAAAGATAGGGGAAGAGCAACAATCCCACGAAATAATTCGAAAATGTAAGTCCATATAGAAATATCGCATTTTTAGCAATGGCTGAACGCATATACGCTATTCCTCTCTCCCCTACACACGTTGTTTTCGCTTGAGTCGATATCTCCAAAAAATGGACGCTTCAACCGTCAGCCGCGGACTTATCCAAGCTATCAATGACTTCATTTTTTGTCCCGTACTGATTTCCATAGTAAAAGTTCTTGGTGCAGTATGTCTTATTTCATGCACAAGATAACGGTAAAAGTCCTGATGCTCCTTACATGCTTTTGCGCGAACTAAATGAATCATCGCATAAAGCTCAGTCGCAAAACATTGATAATCCACTGCATCATCTAAACGAGCGCTACGAGGGACAAGATTATTTTTAATAATTTTCATTGTCTCAATTGCACCGTAAGCTTGTTTATCAATATTAGGCTTTTTGGTGGCAGAACTATCATTATCTACGTTATAAACGTAAACTCTCCGCAAACCAACACCGATTGTAATTGCATGAGGAATTACCTGCGTATTGAACTGTAGACCTTCACCAGTCTTAAGCTCGGGACGAAAACGTCTGTCGCCAATAACAGTTTTTTTATACATTCGATTCCAAACTGCAACATTTACATGATTATAGAGAACATCACAGAGCATATCTTCAGGAGTAATTGAATAAATATGGTCTATCTGAATTTGTTCATGTAATTGTGAAGTAAAAGAATTACGAGACATCGCAATGTCCGAAGATGTCTCATTAATAATTTTCATTAAATATTCAACATAATCGGGCTCAATCCAATCATCGGAATCAATAAAAGTAATATATTCACCATGTGCATGTTCAAGCCCTGTATTACGGGCACTGGACAAACCTTTGTTAATAGAATGATGGAAAACAGTAATCCTTGAATCTTTTGAGACAAAATCATCTACAATTTTTCCTGTATTATCAGTAGACGCATCATCTACGATGATGATCTCAAGATTATTATATTTTTGCTTTATCACTGTTTCAATACAATGTGCCACATATTCTTCTACGTTATAAGCAGCAACCAAAACAGACACAAGCGGTTTTTTATCATTAATCATAAAATTATATTTTTCTTTATAGTAAACATTTATTAATTATTTCAAAAACAATTCTCGTAACTGATTTGCATATCTATACGAATCTAATTGTGGCCGTAAATTTTCACTACCTTGGACCATCCTTGTGCGTTTTTGAGAATCATTAGCAAGCTCCACCATAGCCTGTGCGAGATGATCGACCAGTTGATTATCACGTTCAAGAATAATGGCACGATCGTCATTCGCGTATTCAGGAATGCCGCCAGACCTGGTAGTAATCAACGGTTTATCAGAAACCAGGCTTTCAATCACAGCCAACGGTGCCGGATCATCCCAGATACTGGGCAGCACACATACATCTGCCATTTCGTACAGAGCAGGCATGTCGTTGTAGTCAACGAAACCAGTAAATACAATCCTCCCCTTGATCTGCGGCTGGGAGGCAAGATCATGTAGCTTCTGTTCGAAGGGGCTTTTGATGTTCGAGCTGAAGAAGAAAGCACCGGCAACAACCAGCTTCGCATTGGGAACCTGATCTACAACCTGGGTAAAAGCCTCCAACAGTTCTTCAGCGCCTTTTTCCGGAGTAAGGCGTCCAGAGAATAGGAACACAATATCATCATCGCTGATTCCGTATTTCGTACGGAAAGCTTTGGCCTTACGCTTGGCCTCATCAGATCCGAAACGGCTGGTGTCAACGCCATTGCGCCATACTGCTTTCTGCTCGGGCTTAAGCCCGTCCTCGCCATGCTCTCGAAGGAACCTGTCAAGCGTCTCAACGATGTAATTAGAAACGCCCAAAACCTTCTTGACCTGGGCTATCTCATGCTTGCAACCAAAGTCATTGGTCACTTCATTGTGCAGATGGTAATACACCTTGTCCGCATAACGTTCAGCGTTGCGGTACTTCTGCATGGTCATGAACAATGTGGCGTGATTTTCAATCATGACCTTATCGAATGGCGTCTTGCCGCTCGCATCGTCTTTACTTAATGCTTTGGCCACCTTGCGGATGTACCACAAACGCTGCGCAATATACCGATAACTCATAAGCTTCTTCTTGCGAAGAATATATTTTGCAGCCCAGTAAATACACCGATCGGCAGCCTTTACTAGCATTGGCGTTTTGATAAAGCGAAAATCAGTATGTTGAAAAGCACCATCACGAATAACTTCATCAACACCAGGTTCCCAGGAAGAGAAAACCGTGAACTCAAAATTCGGGGTCTTCTCATTCTCCCGGACCATCATCATGTCCAACGCTTCGACCGCGCCACCAAGCACGTTAGGAACCGGCAAGTAACCGGAAGTAATAACAGCAACACGTGGATTCATCTTTACTTCCCGTTCCTCTTATTTGCAGATAAATGATTCATATTTTTTTACCAAGCTGTTTGCACATCGTTGGATATCGTATTCTTCGATGTCACCGCTAATTTGATCTGAGCGCTTCGAGGAATGCAAGGTTGACAGCGTTTCGATCCAAGGCTTTGCATCAGTAATCTGCAGAAAATAGGAGCTAGCGGTCACATCCGCTTCCGAAGGAACAACATCGGCCAGCAAGCAAGGCAAACCCGCGACCTGAGCTTCAACAGCAACTATGCCCAATCCTTCATAAAGACTAGGAAGACAGAACACATCGAATGCCTGGTATAGACGATTGACATCCGAGCGTTGACCGAGGAACAACACATGATTAGCAATACCAAGTTCTTCAACATGTTGTTGAACCGCAGGCTTATCAGGACCATCACCGACGAAGGCGAGCATGGCGTCAGGGCGTTTAGGAATCAGCCTCGCAATCACATCAACCAGAAACGACTGATTCTTCTGTGGCATGAAACGTCCAACATGACCGATCAGGAACGTATCATCCGAAATGCCGAGCTCTTTACGTGTTTGTTTACGCGTTGCAGCATTAAAACGGAATTTATCCAATTCGATAGCATTAGGAATCACGGTAAAATCCGCATTTTTGCCAAATAACCATTTTCCTGCATAACGACTGCATGCAAAACGAACCGTTGGATACACATTGGCGAACGGACGCAACACAAGTTTCATCGCGTTCTTCGCGAACTCGCCTTTGCCCATAGTCGAATGAGAATGCGCGATACGAACAGGCACTCCAATCTTCTTCGCCGCCGATAGCGGGAACACGCTCAACGTATTGATATTGCTGTGCACAATCGGCCACTGCTGTTCACGCATCAAGCGAATCAGCTCACGACGGTATCGGATCGGATGCTGGTACGGCGGTATACGGAATACACGACCGCCCAAGGCGGTGATTTCCTCTTCAGGAACACGCGTGGAATCCTCGTCAACAAGGAAATCAAACTGCACTTTACTGCGGTCGATGTGGCGGTAGTAATTCATCACTACCGCCTCAACACCACCGCCATTCATTTTGCCAACAACTTGAGCCACACGAATCGGCCTTTGAACACCGTACCTGCCGACATCCGTGTTACGAGGTCGCGTATCGCTATCACCCATGTTATATATAACTTCCCTTGTATTCCCGGAGCTCCCCAACACCAGAAAACTGCCATTACTTTCTATTTTTAGTTATCCTGCGTTCCGAACTCAATATGCGCCATTGGGGTGCAGGACCGTGCCGATAGTACGGAGAATGTACACAATGTCCCCCAACACCGACCAATTCTGCACATAGGAAACGTCAAGCTGCTGGCTTTCTTCCTCACTCAGGTCGTTACGGCCAGACACTTGCCAAGGGCCAGTAATGCCAGGCTTCACCAGCAAACGTGTGGCATACACCTGGTTATATTCGTCCACCTCAAACTGACGTTGTGGACGCGGTCCAACCACACTCATCGTTCCGATCAAGGAATCAAAGAACTGGGGCAGCTCATCAATACTGGTCTTACGAATGAAATGACCGACCTTGGTGATACGCGGATCATTCTTGATCTTCACACGCGCCCCCATCTCCTGACCATTCGCGGCGGCCACTTCAGCCAGTCTGGCATCCGCATTCACATACATTGAACGGAACTTATGAATCTTGAAGGACTTGCCACGCAGACCAATACGTTCCTGCCTATAGAACACCGGTCCCTTGTCTTCAAGCTTGATAGCAATAGCCGTGATAATCATAAATGGAGACGAAAGCACAATGGCAATCAGAGAAACCACAATATCGAACACACGCTTCTTAAACATGGCCCATGGCGAATACTGAGGCAGGCTAATCGTCATAACAGTAGTACCCTGCAGCTCACGGATGTTGGTCTCATGACCACTCACGTCCACTGCGGAAGTGACCACCGCAATCTCCAGGTTCATAGCCTCCATATTCAACACGAACGTGTTGAAATTGTCGGAGAAGCGCTGCATAACATCCGTAACCATCACCGTCTGTACGCCCATCGAAGCGGCACGTTCGGCGAAGTTCCCGCAATACGGCAATGTGGCGATGTCCCTACCACTGATCTTGCGGATTCGATCCTTGAAATCAGCAGGTGCGACAACGGCCTCCACGAGCCCAGTCCGCTCGTTCACCCCAATCGGGCACACCGCAATAGCATGATAATTCAGTTGGCGCTTCTGGCTCAGGAACGCCAACGCATGCTCAATGCCCTCAGGGGAACCAACCACCACAGTACCATACGAATATGCGCCCTTTTCACGGCTGGACAGCACAAACTGGCGGATAATCAAACGCTCCAGCATGGTAATCAGGAATGCGCACAGCAACACCAAGCCGGTATGCAGCAAAGGTACATAAACGTTGAGAATAGAATCAATTGCACAAATCATCAATCCCGTGAAAAACGTGCCTTTGACCAGTAGCACGTTCAACTGGTAACCGTCACCCATCACATGACGGTGGTACACGCCAACACTATGCAGGCAGTAGATCCAAATCAACGAGCAAGCAAGCGCATACAGCCACAAACCAATATGGAAATGGAAACGGGAAGAATACAACGCCTCCCCACCCTGCCACACATATATGATTGCCGAAGCGACAATAAATGAAGCCACGTCGCACAGAATCAAAAGAGCATTGACGAAAAAACGCCAATAAGCGACGCTAAGCACCCGGTTACGAGAGGTTTCACTCAGATTCGTTTCAGTACTACCGCTTTGGGACATTCTTCTCTCCACAACTACCCCCCCCCCCCGATATTTCAAGGGGCAATAAACGAGGATATATGAACTCCTATACAAAGCTATAAGTGAGCATCTACCTCAAATTCATCTACCCTCAATGAGGGGTATCTGACGGGGAATAAGAGGTTCTTTAGTATTTTGGGCAGACTGCACATGCAAGGGGATGTCATACTCCTCCCCGGTTTCAACGCGACCTTGACAACAGCAAGCACCAGACCATCATGCACGGTCACGCCTTGGTAATCATCGGAATTCTGGAACTTCCAATCCATCAAGCGGCCATTCGCCGGAGCATACAGGAACAGCACGGTTCTGATGTCACCGGGCTCAGTGCCATCCATGCCACCGGTCACATAATTAAGGGCTGTTTTCCGGTTCCTCAGCAGTCATCAAGTACGGAAAAACGTATGCACCCAACGGAAACGCCTTCACAGCCTCCGCCAAAAGTGCCTCTCTTGCAGGCCAAAAGAAGAACCTAGCGAATCAGTGAAGACGTCAACAAACGGACCGGTCCCACGGCGCGACAGCACCAGATCCCGTTCTTTATTCCAGCCTTGCCATAGGCATAAGAGCCTTCTTCCTCCAAAGAAGAAGGATTAACGGTGTATGCCTCAGCACTTCGAGAAGCCGGATCACAAAGCAACACTCCGATCGTCGGATTGAAGAAATTCAGACCCGATGACCGGAGCGCGGTTTCATATCTGCATTACTTGCGTATACACCTATTCAGCTCAAGAAAAGGGCGGAAAATACTAGTTGTGCAGACGCGGCGACCGCAGACGGGCCGTTGCGTATGCGCAGATTGCGGAAGCGATCACCAGTAGCAGCGAAATGATGGCGAGCGCCTGCACTGCGGATCCGGAGCGAGGCATTTCCGGCTTCTCTGGCTTTTCTGGATTGCTGGGTTTGCCAGGTTCTTCTGGCTCGGCGACGGCTTTGATGGTTACCGTCACTTGAGTGCTTATGCCATCATGGTCGGAGGTGCGCAACTGTGGGCCCGCTCCCCCACTCGAGTTTGTATCTATAACATCATCCGCACCATTGCGCACGGCGGTGATGGTGATGTTCTGGCTCACGGCTTCGAAGGCTTTCCTCTTCTCAACCGCCTGCATTGCGCGATCGATCTGATCGTTCAACGCCTGCAACTGGTCACTATCCACCACAAGAAGATAGTCGGCGATGCCGTTCAGTTGTGTTTCCGTCAGCTTTAGTAGGTCATCGGCGCTCAACCGTTGAAGGCCGCTCGCCGGATTCAATTCAACCAAAGTCTGCTTGCTGGAGATCGCCAGATCGCCGACATGGAACATTCCGTCACCCATACCATCACCGCTAGTGCCGCCTGGAATCAGCCCAAGCGAGTCAGCCAAGTATGGCGCAAGATTCGACAAGTCGGAGAACGAGCCGCTCAACAAGGCGAGCGTGTTCAGTCCAGCTGGAATCATGCCCCGGTATTCGCCACCGCGAACAGTCACATAACCAAGGTTTTTAGCGTCATCCAGTAAGTTGAATAGCATCGGCGCGGTGAACGTTCCGCCCGAAAAACTGCCTTGCGCGGAAGTCTCATTCGTTTCGGCAAACCGCATCAACGTTGCATCCGAAGTGAACATGCCACTTTCCACGCGCAATGCGCCACGGCAATCGACTGCAGGCTGTGTTCCGCCCGCAACCGTTCCCGGGCCGACAATGGTGAGCTGCATGTTCGCAGGCACAGTGATCGTAGCAAACCCAGCAGCTCCACCGGATTCAGTGGCTTGCAGCGTATGCCCGTTCAGGTCAAACGTTACGTTTCGCACGCCTTTCGGAGGCGCAATCGTAACGCTTTCCGCAACGTCAGTCAGCAATGTGACCGTCGCGTTCTTCATCGACGTATGGCCGATCGCCTCCTGTACGCTCGCGTAGGTTGCGTTGCCCACTTGCGCGACCGCCTGAGATTCGGCGGCATCGGCAACTGCATCTGCAGAGAATAGCAGCGTTCCAAACAGCGACGCGATCGCGAAAACAGCGGTCAGCACCACCGAAACCAAATACTTACCTTGCGTTCGCGGGCACACATTCACCCGCTTCTCATGACTACGCATGATTATTTCCTTTTATAGGTTCTGTTGCATATTTCAATCCGCACCGAAGTGCGTGGGACCACCCTCAGCTGTGAGGGATAACGTTACAGAAATCATGGCGCCACATTGCATTAATTATCCCATAATACGCAGAGGAAAGCAAATTACCTGTTTTGAAAATCCAAATCTGATATGAGCTATATCAAAAGACAATCTTTAGTTATAGTGGACCTCATCACATAAGTTAAAACTGTTTCACATGAGTATCACAATATTCCTCACACGAATAAACGTATCCCAATAACTGCAAAAATATACATATGACGAATAATTGTTTCCCATCAAGAAACAAGCGAGCCCACAATCAAACAAGCGAGGTCACAACCACACAAAAACACATTTCCCATCTGCACCACGTGGGAAAGCAAAAGAGCGCTCCGGGAGGGAGCGCTCTGATTTGCACGACGATTCGTGCGAAAAGTACTGCGGAATTTAGTAAGATCCGGTGCCGCGGAAGACCACGAGCACGGTTTTTGCGAGAATCGCAAGATCGCCTGCAATAGACCAATTTTCGATATAGGAAACGTCCAAATATTCGCTCTGCTCCTGCGAAAGATCCGAACGGCCGGAAACTTGCCACGGACCGGTAATACCAGGCTTAACCAGCAGTCGCGTGGAATAAAGGGAACCGTAGCGGGCAACCTCTTCCGGCAATGCCGGGCGAGGACCAACCAAAGACATGTCGCCCTTCAAAACGTTGAAGAACTGTGGGAATTCATCCAACGAAGTCTTACGAATAAAACGACCGACCTTCGTAATTCTCGGATCATCCTTCATTTTGAAAATGAAACGATCGGTCTGTCCATTTTCTTCGGCAAGCTTCTTCTTCAATTCTTCCGCATTGGTGACCATGGAACGGAATTTATACATGGTAAATGGCTTGCCATGCAAACCGATACGCTGCTGCGAGAAGAAAATCGGAGCGACGATAAACGCGGTTCGTGGCAAGAACGGATGAAAAGTTGACGTCCGTTCCGTGAACGTGAGGCTACATGCGCATATACCCACATATTCCCCCATACTCCCCTGTTGCAAGATGGCTTGTCTAGAGCCGCTTGCTTAGCTGCTTAGGTTACCTACGGAACTGTCTAGCGGCCTTCGATCAGCGGGGTCTGGCGGAGGGTGAGCGGCTCATCCGTATCCGGAGCGGACTGCACATGCACGGTGATCTCATAGGATTCGCCGGGCTGCAAGGTCACATCGCCCACGCCCACGGTCAGGCCATCGTGCAAAGTCACGCCCTTGTAATCGTCGGCATTCTGAAATTCCCAATCCACCAAACGACCATTCGCAGGCGCGTAAATGAACAATGCCGTCTTGATCTGGCCCTTCGGAACGATATTTCCGGCACCGGTCACATAGTCAGCCTCGGAAGCCGCTTCTTCCGCCGTCAGGGTGTTCTGCAACTTGATATGCACCGTATACTGGTTCGCGCCATTCCGTGCGACCTTCTGGAATTCGGTAGTCACTTCGCGATGCAAATACCAGTCCATTTTCGACTCGGTTTCGTCGGAAATATACACGCCGACCTGCGGTTTCGCACCTTCCGTAATCAATTTGCCGGAAATAACGGAATCGGCAATCGGATTCTGCTCATCCTCATGCGCACTCCACACCATCACATGCCCCTGTTCAACAGACGTGGCAAGCGCCTTGACATACGATTTGAAATCGCCCGAATTCTGCATGATATGGTCGAACGCGGTCTGCGCGGCAACTGCGAAATACTCGTCCGTCTCCTGCGGAGTAATGCGCGCATACACGTCATGCAGCAACGTTTGGGCGGTATTAGTGCCATCCAACGTCGAACCGTCAGGCATGACAACGCCACCGGTCACCGCCAACATGTTCTGCAGGAACAACGGATCAATGGCGATCGCGCCATCAACCGCAACGCCATACTGGCGAGCCCACATGGCACTCACAATCTCGCCGGTACGCGGAAAATCAGGCGTGAAATTCACGTCGCGAATATCCTTGCCAAGCTTGTCGGTAAACAGCAAACGTTCCTCGGCGGTCAAATCCACAACCGGCTCATCGGCATTCTGAATTTCCGAATCGGAAACGAACGGCTGCAAGCTCACGTGACCACCCTGCACCGTGACCAGGCCGAGCGATCCCGTAAGACCGCCAGACGGGCGTGCCTCCGCATTCGTTTGCGCAAGGATCAGATAATTGCGCGGAGCATCATTCGCATGGCTTTCCGTGCCCAACATGCTGGGCAGCACCTGCACGATGGAATTCAAGGAATGCACCATGCTGTCAAGTTTTTCGCAATACGTTTCCGCGGTTTTCAGGGCGTCCGCGACCTGCGCGATATGCGGGGTTTTCACGGTTTTCACTTCCCGCGTGGCCTTGTCGATCGTATCGTCCGCGATTTGGAGCGGCTGCTGAGACGCTTCCAATCCGGAAATTTCGATCGTGCCGTTTTCCACGTGAATACTGTTCAGATCAACATTTTCGGCGACTTTCACCAGTTGCGGCAACGCCTGCGACGAAATATTCTCCATGGCGGCCACCGTGGTGCGTACGGCGGAAATGTCATTGCCCACATACGGCACGACCGACGCCACCTGCCACAGCGGCGAAGAGGTTTGCTTGTAGGCCTTGCTTACGTGATTAGAGAACGCGGTTGTCTGCTTCTCAAGCTTGGACGTGTCCGCTTCGGAGATGGTCTGCTGCAGACCTT
>OGWR01001082.1_pt1 | contig 23143 bp, 19 predicted proteins | sample 1576061 | NCBI WGS metagenome assembly OGWR01 (sample SAMEA3541511, study PRJEB24748) | human gut metagenome | biome: human gut; feature: human-associated habitat; material: faeces | place: China | collected 2012 | reverse complement strand
AAAATAATCTTTGCCGGATGCCTTTTCTCCCGCCAGGTGTTGCCATTTGGGCGGGAAGTAAGCTATCAGGGGCACTTCCAGACCGCTTTCATACAGATAGCCTTTGCCGCGTGGAACGCAACCGCCGTGGTCGCTGAAGAAGAAGATTATCGTGTTGTCGTCCAGTCCTTTTTCTTTCAGGTCTTTCAGGAAGAACCCCAGCCATGTGTCCACATCCTGCACGGCTTCCAGGTGGCCGGCATAGTCGGAACGTACTTCGGGCAGGTCGGGCACGTAGGCAGGTAGGGTGAGCAGTTCCGGATAAATGCCCTCTTGGGTGTAATCTCGCCGTCCGTCGGTATGGAAGGTGCGGATACGTCCCATGTGCGAGGTCACCGTATTGTATACGGCAAAGAAGGGCTGGTCTTTACCGCGCTTCGGGCTGTTGTAAGAGGCTTCTCTCGTACATTCGTCCCAGCAGCTTTTGTTGTCCGTGGTGGAGTTGTAGTGTGTCTTGCTGTTATTGGTGCAGTAATATCCGGCTTCACGCAGCCATTGCGGGAAAAAGATGTTCGCCGGGGTGTCGTATGGAACCGGATGGACATCCATTCCGTAGGTCGAGGAGTAGCAACCCGTAATGAGCGATGAGCGTGCGGCCGAACTTTGCGGGGCCACCGACCATGCGTTCATGAATTGTATGCCGCGGGCAGCCAGACTGTCTGCATTGGGGGTGTGCACATCCTTGTTGCCGTAGCAGCCGAATTCGTAAGCACTGGTATCTTCGAAGGTGAGCCAGAGAATATTGGGCCTTTCGTTTTTCTTGTTGTCTGCCGCATCCGCTTGGGCGGTATGCAGCCCGCAGAAAGCGGTACACATGAGTAGAGATAAGTTTTTCATGCTATATTAAATGTTAGTTTTACATGTTATATCGGTTTTTCAGTAGTGGTTGCTAAGGTAGGGCATTTGTTCTGATAAGCATGCCTGATGTGTTTAAAAAGCTGCTAATATTGTTTTGGCATGCAGGTTTTCAACAAAATTGATGAAGATTCAACAAAATTGCAGAATCGGTAAACGTATGTTGCGGTGTATTGGAGAAAATAAGGACGCTATATTACCGGAATGTCTTACTTTTGAAAAATAAATCTAATAGTGTATAATGGTATGAGAAACATCGTTTTTATAGTGATTGCGTTTGTACTTTCTTTCTCGGGACGTGTATGTGCCGGAAATCCCGTTTATTCAGACAACTCCTTGCGCAATGATGCGGAGAAACTGCTGGTGGAGTGGGTGGATGCTCTGCTGACCTACCAATGCGAAGGGCTGCATCCGTCGCTCGACGGCGGTATTCTGTGTCCCGCCTGTGCCCGCATTCACGGACGGATAGGAGACACGGTTCTTCCTCTGATGTATCTGGCAGACAAAACCGGCAATGACAAATATCTGCTTGCCGCCAAGAAACTGATGAAATGGATGGAGAACGTGCACCGTCCGGACGGCTCCTGGATGAACGATGTGCACGTATCGGACTGGAGCGGAACTACCGTATTCGCCGCTATTGCTCTGTACGAGGCAGTGCATTACCACGGGCATCTGCTGGATGACTCTACGCGTAACCATTGGAAAGAGCAGTTGTTGGAAGCCGGCGAATTCATGATGAAGAATCCGCAGATGTACAGCCGCCGTATGCAGGGGAGTATGAAACGTCTGAACAATGTGAACTATTCCGCTTCGGTGACGTATGCCTTGCAGGCTCTTGGAGAGATGTTCGACCGCCCGGACTTCAAGGAGGAAGCCCGGATTGTGGCTTCGGACTTGAAGAAGTTCTTTACGGCGAACGATTTCTTTTTATACGGCGAAGGGCCTAAAATATGGACACCTACCAAGAACGGCTGCCTCCCGGTGGACTTGGGATATAATGTAGAGGAATCCTTGCCTAATCTGGCTTATTATGCGCTTATGGTGAACGACCGGGAGTTGCTCTCCATCGTGGAACGCTCCATGAATACCCACCTGGAATTTATGTTGCCCGACGGTGCATGGGACAACAGTTGGGGTACGCGCAGTTTTAAGTGGACATATTGGGGCGGACGTACAAGCGACGGCTTTATGGGTGGTTATTATGCCATGGCCGCGCATCATCCGGAGTACCTGGAAGCTATTCGCCGCAATATACAATTACTGAAAAAATCGACGGACAACGGTTTGCTTCATGCCGGACGCGATTATCGGGCCTCTGGCATTCCGGCTTGTATTCATCATACCTTCGGACATGCCAAGGCGCTGACGGCTTTTCTTGAGCTTCCACCCGTCAAGACGCAACAATACAAGGCATTGCCGCGCGATAATGCTTATGGGGTGAAGTACTTCCGGGATATTCGTACGTGGCTGGTTGCAGAAGGTCCGTGGCGTTCTACATGTACTGGTTTCGATGCGGAATATAAGGTAAAAGGAACTCATCCCATGGGAGGAGCTGTTTCTCTGTTATGGCACGAACAGGCCGGTCCGGTATTTGCCGCTACGACCAACCGGTATGCTTTGATAGAAGCGCCCAATATGCAGAGCAACAGCCGGAAGTATATAATGAGCGGAACGCCGCGGATTGAAATGGTGCAATACGGAACGATTTACAGTAATCTCGATGATTTGGATACGGATATTGCTTATACCAGGGAAAAGAATATGCACCGTTTCCGTGTCAATACCCATCTGGTGGATGCCGACCAGCAGACTCCGGTTCAGGGAGCGATTCCCGTAACGTTGGATTATGTGTATTCCCAACAGGGCTTGTCGATAGAAATGGAACATTGCCCTTTGACCGCCTGCCTGGTTTTACCGGTTATCGCTGCGCCTTCGGAAGTTGTGGATATTACACCGGAAGGCATGCGCCTTCAGAAAAAGGACGGCGTGTTGGAGGTAGTTTGCATGAACGGCAGGATGAAGGTTGCTCCTACCGATAAAGACGGACGGATATTTAATCCTGTGCCGGGCTTTTCTTTCATTCCCTTGCAGGTTTTTCCGGATAGTCCGGATAAGAAAATTCAAGTTAAAATCATATATAATTAATATATTTTTTTATTTCTTTGTCCTGATTTATAATATAATATATATGAGAACACTTCGATTCTTATCACTACTATGCGGAATATTGTTTGCCTGTATGGGGCTTGCCGGTGAAATAGACGGTATGCGTTTCACACATATCGGTTTGGAAGAAGGGTTGTCGCATAGCACCATATTCGGAATTAATCAGGATAAAGAAGGTAATCTGTGGTTTGCCACTTATGACGGATTTAATAAGTATGACGGTTATAATTTTACTGTCTACCGGCATCAGTATAAGAATCCGAAGAGTATAGCCAGCGATATAACCCGTTGTGTCGTCATTGACAATGATAACCGGATATGGATAGGAACGAGAGAAGGTTTGTCGCTTTATAATCATCGCAAGAACGAATTCTCTAATTTCTTTTATAAGAGAAAGGGACAAAATGTAACAGTCAGGAATATTGTGCCTATGCAGAAGGACTGGCTTATGCTTGGGACAACCGAAGGAATTTTACTTTTTGACGTGAAAGGAGAACGTTTCCTGAATGATACGTTGTCGGCTACTTTACATTCGCTGAAACCGTTAACGCTGCTCAGGCAAGATGATGATATTTTTATTGGCACTAAAGGGAAGGTGTATATGTATTCATTGCAGAACGGAGCATTGGAAACACTACTTGACCTGCATGACAAGGTGCAGATAAACAGTATCTTGTGCCAGACTCCCAATCGGATATGGGTAGCGACAGAAGGCAACGGACTGTACCTGTATGATGTAAAGAACAAAAAACTGGACAACTATCGTTATGAGAATAAGCTTTCCTGTTTGAACTCTAATTATGTGCGTTCGTTGGTATTGGACCAGGAGAACCGTTTGTGGGTAGGGACTTACAGCGGGCTGAATATATATCAGGAAGGGAAGGAACGCTTTATATCGGTTGAGAGTTCGATGGCTCAGGCTGGGACATTGTCGCAGAACTCGGTACGTTGCATTTTCAGAGACTCGCAGGGCGGAATGTGGCTGGGTACATACTGGGGAGGATTGAATTACTATCATCCTTTGTGCAACCGTTTCCAGCAGATTAAACATATTCCTTTCTCCAATTCGCTCAGTGATAATGTTGTCAGTTGCATTGTAGAGGATAAAAAGAACAATTTATGGATCGGCACAAGTGACGGTGGTCTGAACTTCTATGATAATACGGCGAAAACTTATAAGAACTATTTGTTTAATCCGGACATATCGGAAGGTGTTCCTTTTAAAGACGTTAAAACGGTATATGTAGATGAAGCATCGGATAAGATATATGTAGGCGCCCATGCCGGCGGTATGATGGTACTGCATCGTAAGACCGGAAGAAAGGTGTTTTACAATCAGCAAAACAGTGGCTTGCCGAGCAATCATATTTATTCTATTATATCCGACGGAAAAGACGGTCTTTGGATAGCTTCCCTGGACTATTTGTTTCATTTTGATATTGCCGGAAAACGTTTTGCCGTTATAAATGAAGATGTGGAAGGCCGCCCGGTACAAAAAAAGACCCGCTTACTGTTTAGGGATTCCCGTAAACGCATCTGGGTAGGTGGAGAGAAGGGACTTTCCGTTTATAATCAGGAAGGTATGGGTTTGCGGACCAATACGGATTTTCGTATTACTCCGGTATTGCGACAGTCTTTTGTGAATTGTATCTACGAGTCTTTATCCGGTTCTATATGGGTAGGTACCCGTGACGGGCTTTTTGCCTTGAAGGAAGCGGATAAGGAGTTGCTGCAATATACAACGGACGACGGTTTGCCAAGCAATGTCATCTATGGAATACTGGAAGACAGTTACGGGCGCTTGTGGGTCAGTACCAATCAGGGATTGAGTTGTTTTGACCCGGAGAACCGTAAAATGCGCAATTTTACAATAGTGGACGGGTTGCAGAGCAATCAGTTTAATGCCGGTTCTTATTGCCGCATCGGCAATGGCAATATGTTGTTCGGCGGCATTAACGGCATCACCATGTTCCGTCCCGAAACCCTGATAGACAACCCTTATACTCCGAAACCGGTAATCAATAAGCTTTTTGTTTTTAACAAGGAGGTGCTTCCGAATGACGAGACCGGAATACTGAAAGAGAATATAGAGAGTGTTAACCACATAACCCTGAAATCTTCCCAAAACTCGTTTTCCCTTTCCTTTGTCGTTTCCAACTACATAGCCGGCAAGCACAATACGTTTGCCTATAAGTTGAAGGGGTATCATGATGAATGGTATAAACAGGGAGATATAAGTCCGGTATCGTACTCCAACTTGCCGGCAGGAGATTATACCTTCCTTTTAAAGGCAGCCAATAATGACGGAAAGTGGAGCGGGGAGGTAGAGGCTCTTCACATCCGTGTCCTTCCGGTCTGGTATCGCACGTGGTGGGCCTTTTTGATTTTTGTGTTGTTTTTTATTTTGTTGGTTTTTGCTGTGTTCCGTTTCTTCTGGTTGCGTAAGAGTATGCAGACAGAAATCCGTATGGAGCGGCTTGACAGGGAAAAAAAGGAAGAAATCAGCCAGATGAAAATCCGTTTTTATGTGAATATCTCACATGAGTTACGTACTCCGTTGACTTTGATTATTTCTCCTTTGCAAGAGTTGCTCAGCAGTGTCACCGGGCATTGGGAGCGCGAAAAGCTGTTGTATATTCAGCGGAATGCAAGAAGACTGTTGCATTTGGTCAATCAACTGATGGACTACCGGCGTGCCGAATTGGGTATTTTTGAGTTGAGGCCGAGTTATGCCAATGCATATAAAAGGGTATTGAACAGCTTTTTAAATTACGAGAGTCTGGCAAAGAAAAAGGACATAGACTATAATTTCTATTCGGAATTGCAGGATGAGGATGTGTTGTTTGACGGTACTTATCTGGATTTGATTATCAACAATCTATTATCCAATGCTTTTAAGTATACGGAAGAAGGGGAGAGGATTTATGTAAAACTCTACAGAGAAGATAAAAATGTTGTTTTGCAGGTAGCAGATACGGGAGTGGGCATACCAAAGGATAAGCAGCGGAAGATTTTCGAACGTTTTTATCAGGTAGAGAACGTACACGAAGGAAGCGGCATCGGATTATCGCTGGTTCAGCGTCTGGTTGAATTGCATCACGGGCAGATAACGTTGGTGAGCGAGGTTGGAAAAGGCTCTACGTTTTCCATTTATATTCCTCAGGACAAGTCGGTGTATACTGCGGAGGAACTTGCGGAGAGCAAGGGAGAGATGGAGGAACAGCGTGTCTATTCGACAAATGCGCATGAGGTTTATACCGATGATGTAGAAACGGAAGTGGCAGAAGCCGGTGAAAAAGAGGCGGGAAGCAGGCATGGAACAATTCTTATAGTGGAAGACAATGAGGAGCTGCGGCGGTATTTGTTCAACGGTCTGTCCGCTCAGTTTAATCTGATAGAGGCGGAGAACGGGCAAAAGGCGTTGGAGGTGCTTAAAGAAAATGACGTAGACCTGATTCTTTCGGATGTTATGATGCCGGTTATGGATGGAGTCAAACTTTGTAAATCGGTGAAACAGAATTTGAGGACCTGTCATATACCGGTGTATCTGTTGTCTGCCAAGGTCGATATAAAGTATCAGTTGCAGGGGTTGCAGGTAGGTGCGGACGATTACATACCCAAACCGTTCTCAATGGATGTATTGATAGCAAAGATTTTGAATATGCTGCGTACCCGCTATCGTATTTTTGAGCATTATTCCAATGCGGCAGAGATAGAACCGGAGAAGATAGCAAACAATGCCATGGATGAGGAACTGTTGAGGAAAGCGATTGCTGTCGTGGAGAAAAACATGAGCAATGTGGAGTTCTCAACGGAGCAGTTTGCCAGCGAGATGAATATGAGCCGTTCCAATCTCCATTTGAAGTTGAAGGCTATAACAGGAAAATCGGCTATTGATTTTATTCATAAAATACGTTTTAACCGTGCTTGTCAGTTATTGAAGGAAGGTAAGTATACGGTTTCCGAAATCAGTTTTATGGTGGGATATAATACTCCTTCTTATTTCTCCGCCCGTTTCAAGAAGTATATCGGTTGTCTTCCTACGGAGTATGGAAAACAGTGACGTATGTATCATTTATGGAATATTATTATGAAGATGTATTTTTTTTCTCCCTTTCTTCTGATACTTGTTCATTCATTGCTAGTATCATGCAGCCGTACGGGTACACCCGGCTTTACGATAGCGAGGGAAGACAGTTTGCGGTATGAAGGCAAGACAGTTGAACTTTTCAGAATGACTAACAGGAATGGAATGACGGTTAAGGTTACCAATTATGGGGCTTCTTTAACATTTGTTTCCGCTCCTGATAAAGAGGGCGTTTTTGCTCCGGTAGTTTTAGGACTTGACAGCTTGCGATATTATCTGGGCAGACAACCCAAGCTTGGTGCTACGGTAGGGCGTTATGCAAATAGAATAAGGAATGCGGAACTTGTTTTGAATGACCGGGTCTATTATCTGGATAAAAACAATAAAGGGCATTCCATTCATGGTGGCGTCAAGGGATTTCATACCCGGGTTTTTAATACGGATACGTCCTATGTGGTGAAGGATACGGCAGTGATTCGCTTTAGTTATCTGAGTCCTGATGCGGAAGGGGGATTTCCGGGAAATCTGAATATATCGTTGGCTTATAAATTGACGCATGACAATGAAGTGATTCTGGATTACAGGGCATCGACCGACAAGCCGACTGTGGTTAATCTGACAAATCACAGTTATTTCAATTTAACGGGGTGTAAGGAGTCTGTACTGAACCATTATTGTATGATTGACGGGGATTCGATTACACCGGTTGATGCCGCAGGTATTCCTACCGGAGAACTTATGGCGGTGGCGGGTACGGAATACGACTTCAGAACCTTGCAGCCGCTTGGCGGGCGCATTGGAGAACTTAAAAAAGGATATGATACCAATTATAAACTCAATAAGCAGCCGGGAACTTTGGCGCTTGCAGCTAAAATTGTAGAGCCGGAATCCGGTCGGGTACTGAAGGCGTATACCACCGAACCGGGTATGCAGTTCTATACTCCGGCAGCTAATCTGGACTATCTGAAAGGGCATGGCAAGCAGTCATATGGGCGGTATTACGGATTTTGTCTCGAAATGCAACATTTTCCGGATTCGCCTCATAATCCGCATTTTCCGACTACCGTGTTGCTGCCGGGAGAGACTTACCGGCAAACCACGGTCTACAGATTTGAAACATTATCCGAAACAGAATAAATTATTTAATTAAAACATTGGTTATGAAAACGAAAAGCTGGAAAAAGTACATGTGTTTAATGGGTATTTCACTTATGATGATGCCGGCTGTCTGCGCAATGCAAACGGCTGAAGGCGGAAATGGGGACAATCCCGTTAAAAAAACGCGTAGCACTACTTTTATTAGTGGAGAACACGATGCAGCTGGTGCTGGATTCGTTAAAAGAAGGTGGGGATTACATGACAGTAAATGAGGTGGCTCGCAGCAGCGGTCTTGCATATCAGACGGTATACCGTTACCTGCAGTATCTGATTCAGAATAAGAAAGTGGAAATGGTGAGCATTTACGGCAAAGTCGGCCGCCCGCGCCAGTTATTCCGCTGGGTTGAAAATATGTAAGCGATCTACAATAAAACGAAAAAAGTTTTACCTTGAGAAAACGAGGTAAAACTTTTTTCGTTTTATATGAAACCCGATTTAATTGATCAAAGGACATTATTACATTTTTGAGAAAAATATGAGAAAAAATAGACTTGAATAGAGTGATTTTGTATAATTTACACAGTTCCTACGGAACTTCGACACAGTTTCTACATAAATATTACTATTATCCTGGGGATCAGCTTTCACCCCGACTTGAGATGTGATGGTAAAGCTTTCGCTTACTAATAAAAGACACCATAAAACAGAGAGGAGTTGCCGATGGGCGGCGAACCTCTCAAACAAAAGGAGGATGACAATGAAAAGATCAAATCGTCTGGTTGCAAGATCGGCAGTTGCACTCAGTCTGGCAGCTTCGTTGACTGCCTGCGGAACTGCTTCCTCAACGACAACGACAGCGGCGAGCAGTGAGGCTGCTACCGAGACAGCTTCCGAAACAGAAGCTGCTTCTACGACCGAAAACGTTGGTGAGGATGTCTGGCTGCCTTACAACGAAAACCTCGAGAAGAAGCGTGATGACCGTGACGCTACCGGTAAAAACGGCGCGGTTGCTTCCTGTAACTGGTACGCCAGCAAGGCAGGTCTGGAAATTCTAAAGGAAGGCGGAAACGCCTTTGACGCAGCGGCTGCTGTAGCCTACACTCTGGGCGTGGCTGAGCCGTACTTCTCCGGTCTGGGCGGCGGCGGATTTATGACTATTTACAGTGCCAAAGATGACAAGGTGAGTGTCCTTGATTTCCGTGAGACTGCTCCTGCAGCTGCTAATGCACAGATGTGGTTGGATGAAAACGGAAAGATGGAGCAGTTCAGCCTGGACGGCGTGAACAATCTGGGTGACAAGAGTGTGATCGGCGGTCTGTCGGTAGCTGTACCTGGAGAAGTTGCTGGTTTTGAGTATCTTCTTGATAACTACGGTTCTGATGCCGTAAGCCGTCAGCAGATCTTCCAGCCTGCTATCGACACTGCCAACAACGGCTATGTAGTGGGAGTTACCTTTAAGGAAGAGCTGGACAGCGAGTATACCGGTATTGCTGCAAACGAGACTTTGAGCAATATCTACCTGGATGAGAGCGGACTGCCGTATGAGGTTGGCGATGTGATCAAAAACCCGGATCTGGCAAAGACCCTGCAGCTGATCGCTGATGGCGGTAAAGATGCTTTCTATACCGGCGATATGGCACAGGCTATGGTAGATGCTGTTGCGGCTTTGGGCGGCAACATGACCATGGAAGACCTTGCAAATTACGAAGTAAAGGTTCGTGAGCCTGTCGTTGGTCACTATAAAGATTACACCATCTACTCTTTACCACCGGCATCCTCCGGCGGTACACACCTGGTTGAGATCCTGAACATTCTCGAGAACTACGACGATATGGACAAGATTGGTGTAAACAGCGCCGAGTATGTACATCGTTTCTCTGAGGCTTTCAAGATCGCCTTCGCAGACCGCGCGCAGTATATGGCAGATACTGACTTTGCTGATGTTCCGCTAGCTCAGCTGACAAGCAAAGACTATGCTGCAGAGCGTTATAGTGAGATCACTGACAAGAGCGGCAGCTATGTGGCTGTAGAGCCGGAAGAGTTAGAGCATTATGCAACTACAAGCTTTTCCGTTGTTGACCAGTGGGGCAACATGGTAGCCTGCACAAAGACTATCAACTACGGCTTTGGTTCCAAGGTTGGTGTTCCTGGCTATGGATTTATTATGAACGACGAGATGGATGATTTCTCAGCTGATCCTGAGAGCGTAAACTGCGCAGAAGGCGGAAAACGTCCGTTATCCAGCATGAGCCCGTCTATCGTTTTATATCCGGATGGATCTCCGTACATGACAATCGGAAGCCCGGGAGCTACCCGTATTTTCCCGACGATCGCTCAGGTTATCGAGCGCATGATTGACTACAATATGGATATTCAGGACGCGATCGATTGTGCACGTATCTACGACAACGCATCTGAAAATATCTGCTATGAGTCCGGCGGTGTGAACCCGATCACTCCTGAGGTTGCTAAAGAACTGCAGGATCGCGGACATGAAGTTACCGATAAGGGAGAATGGCAGCTGTTCTTCGGCGGTGTACAGGGAATCTCGATCGGTAAGGACGGAACACTGCGCGGTGGTGCGGATCCTCGCCGTGATGGTAAGGCTCTGGCATATTAATTTTCATTTCCAGTAATACATGAATTATCAGTGCTGCCCGCTTCCCGATAACGGGGCGGGCAGCCGTAAAATAAGAAAAGGAGATATACGATTATGAAGAAACTTGGTATTTTTATTGCGGCTAGTGCTTTGACATTATCTTTGGCTGCTTGCGGCTCCGGCGCTTCCAGCACAACAACTACCGCAGCGGCTGCAGAAACCACAGCAGCAGCTTCCGCAGAAACTACAGCGGCAGCAGGTGCTGCAACTGAACTGACTGAGATCAGCGCAGGTATGTGCTCTACTCCGGCTATCCTGACCAGTATTGGACAGAGTGCTGATGTAGACATTGCAAATACACTTTGCACAAAGGCTGGCATTGAAGTAACAATGAATAAGAACATCACAGGCGCAGATCTTCCGGATGACTGCAAAACTCTGATCCTTGCAGTCGGTGGATCTTCCAAGGGACTTGGTGCTGCCGGTATCGATGCTGACCAGGAGCTTGCACGTACTGACGCTCTGATTTCCGCTGCAAAGGAAAAAGGTATCATTGTTCTTGCTCTGCACACTGGCGGATCCGCTCGTCGCGGTACCTTATCTGACAGCTTTATCACTCCGGCTTTCCAGGGCTGCGATGCTGCTATCGTAGTTTCTGAGGGGGATTCCGATGGTCTGATGTCTGGTATCTTATCCGGCAACGGAACTCCTGCAATCTATGTAGATAACACTGCAGGTACTCTTGACGCTTTAAAAACTGCATTTGGTCTGTAAATCTGAGTTACTAAACAAACAAACAAACTAACCTGCGGCCTGGCTGAACGGGCCGCAGTGATTTTGAAGAGGAGAACATCATTATGACACCTTACGTGATCACTTTTATTGTGATGGTCGGTGTTTTCATGATCGGCTGCTTTGCATTCAAACTGCCTGTTGGCGTATCAATGCTGATAGCAGCGCTCTGCGGTGCTCTTGAGGGCGGCCTCGGCACCGAGACTATCCGTATGATGGTAGAGGGCGAGTTCGGTTATGTAGATACCATTCTGACTATTGGCTGTGCCATGATTTTCATGAAGGTCATTGAGGGATCCGGTGCTCTGGATGCTTTAAGCAGCCTGATTATTGAGAAATTCCATCGTTTCCCTGCTGTTTTACTGGTTTTAATCATGCTCATCATCATGTTCCCCGGCATGATCACCGGTTCTTCCACTGCAGCAGTTCTTTCAGCAGGTTCCATTATGGCTCCGGTTCTTGCATTAATGGGAATTGATGCCGTTACCTCAGGCTCCATTATCGCTATGGGTGCTCTGCTTGGTATGATCGCACCTCCTGTAAATACCGCTGCATTAATTATCTGCGCAGGTATCGATGTTCCTTATGTTGGTTTTGAGGGTCCGCTGGCCTTAATCACTTTCCCGTTAGCGATTCTGTTCGTGCTTTTACTCGGCTACAAGCAGGCACGCCACATGGACTATGAAAAACTGAAACCTGCTCTTGAAAAGCAGGATGCGATCCGCAAGCAGTACGGTGTGCGCATCTACATTCCGTTACTGGTTCTGGTTGCTTTAATGGTTATCTTTAAGGTTCTGAAGTTAGGCGAAGACATCGGTATGCCACTCATGTTCCTTATCAGTGCTGCCGTTGGTCTGTTCACCGGAAAGAAGATCAATGTACTGACTGCTGTACCGGAAGCCATCCGTACCGCAGCACCTGTTATGGGTATTCTGATGGGGGTTGGTATGTTCATCGAAGTAATGACAGCGACCGGCGTTCGTGGTCTGGTAGTTATCAGCTGTCTGCGTCTTCCGAGCACATTGTGGCTCTTAGCCTGCGCGATCAGTATTCCGCTGTTTGGTGCAGTTTCCTCTTACGGCGCATGCTCGGTTTTAGGCGTTCCGTTCGCTTACATTTATGCTTCACTTTTAGGCGGAAATTCCGTTGTGGTTTTAGCTGCTATCAGCCTGATTGCTGCTGTGGGTGATATGATGCCTCCTACCGCTTTAGCGGGTCTGTTCGCTGCACAGGTTACAGGTGTAGAAAAATACACTGAGATCCTGAAGCGTTGTATTGTGCCTATCATCATTCTGCTGGTTTACGCTTGTTTCTTCCTGGCAAATTCAAAACTGATTGCCGGACTGTTTTAAAGGAGGGACTGAATTATGAGTATTATCACGATCATTTATTTAGCCATCGCCCTTCTGGTTTTTGTAAGCACACTGTACAACATGATTTTTAAGGAAGAACGCCTTGTTGATCAGATCAACGCAGCTATGATTTTAATTCCTCTGCTGCTGCGCATCTTCCTGATCAAGTAAGGAGGGTGAATGAAAATGAAGAAAACGTATCTGTCCGCCGTTGCCATCCTGGTTTGCGCGGCTCTTGTTGGCGGTATTGCCGGTACGAGCTTTTATACCAAGCGCCATTTCAAGGAAGACATCGTGACTGGTCCGAATGTGACCGAGGTATTTAAGTTGAGCCGTTATAATCCAAACCTGGAAGGCACCATCGGCGATTCCGATGTGTATGTACTGAAAGGCGAAAAAGAGGGAGGTTCCCTTGTTGTTCTGGGCAGCACCCATGCCAACGAACCTTCTGGGCATATGGCCGGCATTATTCTGGAAGAGAATGCAAAGGTTGAGGCGGGCACCATTTATGTGATCCCGAACATCAATAATTCTGCTTTGACCCACAATGACCCGCTGGATGGTTCTCCACAGTACATGCACTTCACCACAAAAAATGGTGAGACCAGAACATTCCAGTACGGCTCTCGTGCAACCAACCCGATCGACCAGTGGCCGGATCCGGATATTTACACACACAAGTCTTCCGGTCAGACACTTTCCGGTTCAGAAACTCGTAACCTGAACCGATGCTATCCGGGAGTTGAGGATGGTACTTTGTCTGAGCAGGTTGCTTATGCGGTAACCAATATGATCAAGACCTTAGATATTGACATGGAGATCGATCTGCATGAGTCCAGCCCGGAGTATGCTGTAAACAATGCTACCGTAGCTCACGAGCGCGCTTCTGCTATTGCATCTGAGGGCGTTCTGAATCTGGAATTAGAGGGAATTTCCATGAGCCTGGAGCCGTCTCCGGTTTCCTTACATGGTCTGACTCACCGTGAGTTGGGTGACTATACCAATACTTACGCACTGTTGATGGAGACTGGTAACCCTAGTCAGGGCCGTCTTCGTGGCTATACAGATGAGGATCTGGTAAAGACAGGTGAGGATCCTTGCTATGTGATAGCCTATGATCTGGGTCTTCTGTATGTTGACTACAGCTCCGGCAACTTCCCAATTGAGTTGCGTACTGGCCGTCATCTTGCTGGTATCAGCGCTTACATCGATGCGTTCAACAATAACAGCAGCGAAGATAAGCAGATCATTGTGAAAGGTATTCCGACCTATGACGAGATGATCAACAGCGATTTAGGTGATTTCCTTCTGTAAAAATTTTATACAGACCCAATGAAAACCCCGGTCTGCAGTGCATGAACATTGCGGACCGGGGTTTTTGTTACGCAAATTTTGCCTTTAATGTTCGGATCGCCGGGGACTGTACGAGGATCGTGTAGGCTACGCCGCCGAGGACGATCCCTGCGATGGTCTGCATGGACAGGGTGAACATTTCACCGAAGGCAACAACGGTGCCGTAGAGCGGGATCTTTACGAGCGTGTAGCCGATAATATGGGCGATGCCGCCGACGATAGCACCGACGAGCCAGGAATATTTAAAGTTCGGCAGAAGCTTGTAGGCAATCGTTCCGGCGATGAACGCCCAGAGACCTTTTAATACCATGGTCGGGAGAACCCATACCGCGTAGCCGCCGAGAAAATCGGAGAGACCTGCGCCGATGGCACCGGCGAGGACGCCGCGTCTTGTGCCAAATAAGCAGACGGTCAGGATGATCATGCAGTCGCCGAGGTGGGTGTAGCCAAAGGCGGAAGGAATTTTAAAGAAATAGGTTCCGACAAATACCAGAGCGCTCATTAAGCCAATGATGGAGATATCGAGGGTGGTGTCCTGAGATGAATGATTTTTCATGGGGATGTCCTCCTTAAATACAATATTTCAAAATTGTTCAATAAATTCAAATATGTAACCGTTTTTTTACAGCGGTATACAAAAATCTTTATTTCAATCCCATAAATTTAGCCGCGTTATGATAGAAAATGTTCTCCAGTCCTTCATCATCCACGCCGCATGCCATGATCTTCTGGATCTCAACGGTCGGGGCATGGAACGGAGAGTCGATGCCGAACATGACTTTCTCGTGGCCGACGGTATGGTAGGCGTTGGCGATCTGGACACTCATGGAGGTTCCGGAGGTCTCAAGCCAGATATTGTCGTATTTTTTTGCCATGGTGATCGCCGCATCAACATAAACACCGTGGGCATGTCCCATATGGATCATGACGATCGGGAGATGCGGGTGGCGTTCAGCCAGAAGTCCGATCTGCCACGGAAGGGAGAACGGCGGATGACCGGAATGGATGAATAACGGTTTGCCGTATTTTTCACAGATCTCAGCGACGGGATCCACACACGGATCATCGGCACAGTAGCCGTCAAAGAGGGACTGAAGCTTTGCACCGGCGAAGTGTTCGTCACGGATATAATGCTCTAAGGCATCGTAAGCCGGTTTTCCTTCGGCACAGTTGATCCACATGAGCGGGATGATCTTATCCGGGTGAGCCTTGAAGGCAGCAACAGTCTCTTCATTTGTGTGCGGACCGTCGGAACAGAGGATCGTCTTTTCAATATTGAATTCTTCCATCTGTTTTAAGAGAAGGTCTGCATTAAAGTGGATATTGAACGGACTGCCGAAGGTGCCGATATGGCTGTGGGCATCGATTTTTTTAAATTTGCTGAAATCGCTTGTAATACTCATAATATCGCTCCTTTTATCTCAGTCAGATAAGACTCCCACTTTTTCTGGTGGTGAGCCATAGCAAATTGTCGGGAAAATTTCGCATGCGGTAAATATGTGATTATCATATCTGAGATATGGCATTGTTAAAATATCCAATTTTAAATAATTTGACCAGTCCAGATGCGGCAAATACTGAGCTTAAACAGGTGAAAAGGCGGCATTCCTTCTTTGCTGCGTGGAACCACAAGGGTACGGAATGGTTGCAGGTTTACTTAAGCAGCAGGCGGTGAGAAGGAAAAACAAAAATTCACTTGACAAAACAGCAGACATCTATTACCATTAGAACCAAACATTTTGAATATCAAACTATTTGAAATTAAAAACTACTGCGGGGAATAAAATTCCTTCCGCATAAACGAAATGGCAGGATTTAGAAGATGATGACAGCCAGAATTGCTGGAATCGGCGCGTATGTGCCGGAGAATTTGATTACGAACGACGATCTGGCGAAGATCGTGGACACGAATGACGAGTGGATCCGGACACGGACCGGAATCCGGGAACGCCGGATCTCCTCCGGAGAGGGAACGCGCCATCTGGCGGCGAAGGCGGCTGAGCGGGCGCTTGCGGCAGCGGGAGTTGCCCCGGAAGAGCTGGATATCATCATTCTTGGGACTTCGTCCCCGGACCGGAATTATCCCAGCGATGCCTGCAGTGTTCAGGCGGCCATCGGGGCAGTGAATGCAGTTGCCTTCGATATCTCGGCGGCATGCGCGGGATTTATTTTCGCCATGAATATCGTGGAAGGATTTTTTAAAGCCGGAATTTACAAGACGGCGCTGATCATCGGGGCGGAAACCCTCAGCAAAGTGACAGACTGGAGTGACCGCGGCACCTGTGTCCTCTTTGGAGACGGAGCAGGGGCAGCCGTTTTAAAAGCGGAAGAGACCGGAATCATCGACATGATGATGGGAGCGGACGGAACAAAGGGTGATGTTCTCGCCTGCACCTCGAGAACCGTCGGAAACTTTCTCACAGGTACAAAGCCGGAGCTCGGGTTTATGACCATGGATGGACAGGAGGTCTTCAAGTTCGCGGTGCGGAAGGTGCCGGAGAGCGTCCTGGAGCTTCTTAGCCGGACCGGGACAAAAAAGGAAGACATTAAATATTATGTTCTTCATCAGGCGAATGAGCGGATCATTGAGGCAGCGGCTAGACGTCTGAAGGAGTCGATGGAGAAATTCCCGATGACGATCGGTCAGTTTGGAAATACATCAACGGCATCGATTCCGTTACTGTTAGACGATATGATCCAGAAGGACATGCTGAAGCGGGGCGACAAGATCATCATGTCAGGCTTCGGAGCCGGAATGACCTGGGGTGCAGTGCTCATGGAGTGGTAGATATCGGATTCATCCGGAAAGCAGGAGAAATTATCTACATAATAAGAAATAATTTAAAAAAACAAAAAATGCAAAAACTCATAAAATACAAATAATAAGAACATTTAAAGGAGATCAAATCATGTTAGAAAAAATGAAAGAAATCATCGCAGAGCAGTTAAGCACAGACGCAGACAGCATCACAGAGGCAACTTCCTTCAAGGATGACCTTGGTGCAGATTCCCTTGACTTATTTGAGCTTGTTATGGCTCTTGAGGATGAGTATTCCGTAGAGATCCCGGCTGAGGACCTTCAGAATCTCGCAACGGTCGGCGATGTTATGAAGTACTTAAAAGATAAAGGTGTTGAGGAATAATCAAACCGAATAAACCAGAGTAAAAACGCGTCTATGACGCGTTTTACTGATATAAAGATAATTCCGGGCAATACCCGACAGATAGATTTCAGGAAGTGAGAGCAATAAAAATGAAGACAAGAATTACAGAAATGCTGGGAATCGAATATCCGATCATTCAGGGCGGTATGGCCTGGGTCGCTGAGCATCATCTTGCTGCCGCTGTTTCCGAGGCAGGCGGTCTTGGCCTCATCGGCGGCGCAAACGCGCCGGGAGAGGTTGTCCGTGAAGAGATCCGTAAGGCGAAAGCACTGACAAAGAAACCGTTTGGCGTTAATGTCATGTTAATGAGCCCATATGCGGATGATGTGGCGAAGGTGGTTGTTGAAGAGGGCGTGAAGGTTGTTACGACAGGAGCCGGAAATCCTGCAAAGTACATGAAGATGTGGAAGGAAGCAGGGATCATCGTGATACCGGTCGTTGCTTCTGTGGCTCTTGCGAAGCTTATGGAGCGCGGCGGCGCTGATGCTGTCGTTGCAGAGGGAACCGAATCCGGCGGACATATCGGTGAGGCGACCACCATGACTCTCGTTCCGCAGGTCGTTGATGCGGTATCCATCCCGGTCATTGCAGCAGGCGGCATCGGTGATGGAAGAGGAATCGCGGCGGCTTTCATGCTGGGCGCTGAGGCAGTCCAGATGGGAACAAGATTTGTTGTCGCAAAGGAATCTATCGTTCATGAAAATTATAAGCAGAGAATCATTAAAGCAAAGGACATCGATTCTGCGGTAACAGGAAGAACCCACGGACATCCGGTCCGCTGCCTGAGAAACCAGATGACAAGAGAGTATAACCGACTTGAGGCAGAAGGAAAATCCTTTGAGGAGCTTGAGTATCTGACACTTGGAACCCTCAGAAAAGCCGTTCAGGAAGGCGATACCATAAACGGAACCGTCATGGCAGGCCAGATCGCAGGTCTTGTAACGAAAGAGCAGACATGTAAGGAAATGATCGATGAGATGATGGAGCAGGCAGACAAGCTGCTTGGCGGATGTCAGAAGTAAGGAGAATCATGGGAAAGACAGCATTTATTTTTCCGGGACAGGGCGCGCAGGTATGCGGCATGGGCCAGGATTTTTATGAAAATTCGGAGACTGCAAAGGCAGTATTTGACCGTGCGACGGAGCTTTTAGGTTTTTCCGTTCCGGAGTTATGTTTTGAGAAAAATGATCGTCTGGACATCACGGAGTATACGCAGGCGGCAATGGTGACCACGAGCGTTGCCATGATGAAGGTGATGGAGGAGCGCGGCATCCATGCGGATGTGGCGGCTGGCTTAAGTCTTGGCGAGTACTGCGCACTGGTGGCAGCAGGCGTTATGACGGCGGATGATGCGATCCGCACAGTTCGGGAGAGAGGAATCCTCATGCAGGAGGCAGTTCCGGCGGGAGTCGGCGGAATGAGCGCTGTCCTCGGCATGACGGCAGATGAGATCAATGCTGTTGTAGACGAGATCCCGAACGTACAGGTCGCAAACTACAACTGTCCGGGTCAGATCGTGATCTCCGGTCTCAAGGAGGCGGTGGAGATCGCGGCGGTGAAGTTAAAAGAGGCAGGTGCAAGACGTGTGATCCCGCTTAATGTCAGTGGACCGTTCCACTCCTATCTTTTAGAGGAAGCCGGGGAGAAGCTTGGAAGGTTTCTGGAGAATATTCCGGTATCTGAGCCGGTGATCCCGTATGTGGCGAACGTGACAGCTGCTTATGTGACAAAGGCAGAGGACGTAAAGCCGCTTTTGACACGTCAGGTATCTTCTTCTGTCAGATGGCAGCAGAGCGTGGAGACCATGCTGGCGGACGGTGTTGACCGGTTTATCGAGATCGGACCGGGAAAGACGTTAGCTGGATTTATCAGAAAGATCAACAGGGAAGCGACAGTTATCAATATTGAGAAATTTGAGGATCTGGAGAAGCTGAACTAAATGATCGAAAGAGAAATTAGTAAATAATGTCGTCAGAGACAAACCCCTGACGGCTGACAGATAGAAACACGGAGGGAAACATGAATTTAACAGGGAAGGTTACTCTTGTGACAGGCGCAAGCCGCGGAATCGGTCGTCAGATCGCTTTGACACTGGCTGGATACGGCGCGACCGTCATCGTCAACTATAACGGCTCCGTAGCAAAAGCAGAGGAAGTCGTAAACGAGATCACAGCAAACGGCGGAATGGCGGAGAGCATGCAGTGCAGCGTCAGTGATTTCGAAAAATCCAAAGAAATGATCGATGGGATCGTAAAGAAATACGGCCGTCTCGACATTCTTGTGAACAACGCCGGAATCACAAAAGACAACCTGATCATGAAGATGTCCGAGGACGATTTTGACGCAGTTATTGCCACAAACTTAAAGGGCGCATTCAACTGCATCAAACATGTCTCCCGCCAGATGTTAAAGCAGAGAGGCGGACGGATCATCAATATCTCTTCCGTTTCCGGAGTGATGGGAAATGCAGGTCAGGCAAACTACTGTGCCTCCAAGGCGGGCATCATCGGCCTCACTAAATCTGTTGCAAGAGAGCTTGGAAGCCGTGGGATCACAGCAAACGCAGTCGCACCGGGATTTATCCGTACAGAGATGACGGATGTGCTGCCGGAGGACGTAAAGAAAGCCATGGGCGAGCAGATTCCGTTAAAGCATTTCGGTGAGACAAAAGACATTGCGGAGGCAGTCGCATTTCTTGCTTCCGATGAGGCAGCTTATATTACCGGCCAGGTTCTTCATGTGGACGGCGGCATGGCGATGTAAAAGACAGTTGGAAAAAGCGCCTGTTCCGGCCACACAGCCGGACAGCGGATGTTTCGGTTATCATCTGCGCGGGGCGTGGATGATAGCATAATTAGAACAGGAGAACGAAAAGCATGAGAAGAGTTGTAGTAACAGGAATGGGCGCGATCACCCCGATCGGAAACGATGTTGAGACATTTTGGAACGGATTAAAAGAGAAGAAACTCGGATTTGGACCGATCACCTATTTTGACACGACTGATTATAAAGCAAAGCTCGCGGCAGAGGTCAAGGACTTCGAGCCGAAGGACTATATGGATCCGAAGGCGGCAAGAAGAATGGAGCGTTTCGCACAGTTTGCGGTAGCGGCAGCCCGCCAGGCGCTGGAGGATTCTTCCCTCGACATGACAAAGGAAGATCCGTTCCGTGTCGGTGTCTGCGTGAGCTCCGGTATCGGAAGCTTACAGATCATCGAGAAGGAATATAAGAAGCTTCTGGAAAAAGGACCGAACCGCGTAAACCCGCTTCTGGTGCCGCTCATGATCAGCAACATGGCAGCAGGAAACGTGTCCATCCAGTTTGGCTTAAAGGGAAAGAACATCAACGTCGTGACAGCGTGCGCGTCCGGTACGAACTCCATCGGTGAGGCAATGCGTGCGATCCAGCACGGCGAGGCGGAGGTCATGGTCGCAGGCGGAACTGAGAGCTGCATCACACCGTTAGGCGTTGCGGGATTCTCCGGACTTACCGCTCTTTCCACCTCTGAGGATCCGGAGCGCGCCTCCATTCCGTTCGATCTTGAGAGAAACGGTTTCGTCATGGGCGAGGGCGCAGGTGTCGTTGTCTTAGAGGAATTAGAACATGCAAAAGCCCGCGGAGCGAAGATCTACGCGGAGTTAGCCGGATACGGCGCGACAGGCGATGCTTATCACATTACTTCTCCGGCGGAGGACGGAAGCGGTGCCGCAAAGGCAATGGAATACGCAATTGCTGACGCGGGAATGAAGCCGGAGGACATCGATTACATCAATGCCCACGGAACAGCGACCCACCACAACGATTTATTCGAGACAAAGGCCATCAAGCTTGCGCTTGGCGACCATGCATATAAAGTAAAGATCAACTCCACAAAATCCATGATCGGACACCTCTTAGGCGCTGCCGGCGGCGTTGAGTTCATCGACTGTGTAAAATCCATCGAGGACGGCTTCGTTCATGCCACAGCAGGCTTAAAAGTAGACGATCCGGAATGCGATCTTGACTACACAAAGGGCGACGGCGTTTCCATGGAAGTAAAGACAGTTTTGACGAACTCTCTGGGATTCGGCGGACACAATGCGTGCCTGCTTGTCAGAAAGTTTGAGGAGTAAGGAGAACGGCGATGGAAGTAAAAGAGATCATTGAATTAATGAAGGCAATGTCAGAGAACGGCATGACCGGCTTCGAGCTTGAGGAAGGCGACTGGAAACTGAGCATGAAGCGGGAAAAGAAAATCGTTGCGGCGGCGCAGACACCGGTCGTTATGCAGGTCCCGGGACAGGGTTCCATGATCCAGACCGCGGATGTGACCGCTATGGAGCAGGTCTCCGGTGAAAATGCGGAAAAGAAAATTTCCGGAATCTCCGAGAAAGTGATCACCTGTCCACTTGTGGGTACGTTCTATTCCTCCCCGGCACCGGACGCAGAGGACTATGTAAAAGTCGGAGATACCGTGAAAAAAGGTCAGGTCATCGGAATCGTGGAAGCCATGAAGCTGATGAATGAGATCGAGAGCGAGTATGACGGAATCGTAGAGGAGATCCTTGTGAAGAACGAGGAGACGGTTGAGTATGGTCAGCCGTTATTCCGGATTCGTTAATTATAAAGATAACCGTTTGGCGGCCCGCGCATTGCCGCGCGGGCTGTGAAAGATTGGATAGAGGATAAAAATTATGTTAGGAATCAAAGAAATTCAGGAAATCATTCCCCACAGACATCCGTTTCTTCTCGTGGATTGTGTGGAGGAGCTGGAGCCGGGCGTGAGAGCCGTCGGATATAAATCTGTGACATACAATGAGCCGTATTTCGCGGGCCATTTTCCGCAGGAGCCGGTCATGCCGGGCGTCCTGATCGTTGAGGCGCTGGCACAGACAGGTGCTGTCGCGATCTTAAGCGTTGAGGAAAACAAAGGAAAGACTGCGTATTTCGGCGCAATGAATAATGTAAAGTTTAAGAAGAAAGTAGTTCCGGGCGACAAGCTCCGTTTGGAATGCGAGATCATCAAGCAGAAAGGACCGGTCGGTGTTGGAAAGGCGGTCGCTACCGTGGACGGCAAAGTCGCGGTATCTGCGGAACTCACATTTATGATCGGTTAGGACTGGTGAAGAGATGTTTCAGAAGATTTTAATCGCAAACCGCGGCGAGATCGCCGTTCGGATCATCCGGGCATGCCGGGAGATGGGGATCAAGACGGTTGCCGTCTACTCCGAGGCGGACCGGGACGCACTGCACACACTTCTTGCGGACGAGGCGATCTGTATCGGACCGGCGCCGTCCACGGAGAGTTATCTGGATATGGAGCGCATTATCTCCGCCACGGTAGCGATGAAAGCGGATGCCATACATCCGGGATTCGGCTTTCTCTCAGAGAACGCCAGGTTTGCAGAGCTTTGTGCAAAATGCAACATCAAATTTATCGGACCTTCGGCAGATATCATTAATAAGATGGGCAATAAGTCGGAAGCCAGGAAGACGATGATGGAGGCCGGGGTTCCGGTTGTACCGGGCAGCAAGGAACCGGTGCATACCGCTGAGGACGGCCTTGCCATGGCAAAGGACATCGGCTTCCCGGTTATGATCAAGGCATCCTCGGGCGGGGGTGGAAAAGGCATGCGTATTTCCCGCAGCGCAGAGG
>OGWR01001060.1_pt1 | contig 23391 bp, 25 predicted proteins | sample 1576061 | NCBI WGS metagenome assembly OGWR01 (sample SAMEA3541511, study PRJEB24748) | human gut metagenome | biome: human gut; feature: human-associated habitat; material: faeces | place: China | collected 2012 | reverse complement strand
GCAGTATTGTAAATCTGTTGTTTCATTGTCAGTTATCCTCCTTTATAACTAACCCGTGTTTACAATACCTGCTTGCAAGTAAAGTATAACACGGGTACTTTTTGTCATTCAATCTATTTCTTACAACTGCACTGATTTTATGTGATTGTCTGCTTTGCTTTTTCCAACATGACATCAGTTAGAAGTTCTTCCATTGTCTTTCCCTTTTCGGAGAAATGCTCTTTTACAACAATCTTTGTCTTTCCTCTGTTGCCAATGCCACACTTGCCATTTTTCTTTTGAATTGTTTTTACAGCATTATCAATAACACATACCCCCTTTCTGTAAAATCTTTCTAAGCAATTCAACGGCTTTTGTCATAGCCCACAGGACTTCCACCTCTGCATTATCAATGTAGCCGTACCCATTGCGTGCGACGCTCTGAACGCTCAAGCTGTGGCTGTACGGGAGTATCATTATCTGACAGCACAGGTCATGGCGATAAAAGAGGACAAGTCTTTTACAAGAACACAGATAGGTTGTCGCTCACTTTTGCAGGAGAAAGGTCATGGCGTATCTGTTTCAACGGCTCGCTGTCTGTCAAAGGTATTGAATTGCTTTATTCAGTTGTCAAAGAGCGATTGAAAGAAGAAAATCATCTTTCCTATATACCGCGTAGGAAAAGAGGAGAAATGTAACTAAAATTCAAAACTTTTTCCCTTTTTCACTACTATCTGTACAGCAAACGTCCATTTGCTAAGTTGAAATAGAAAAATTTTAACTTCTTTTCATGCACCATATAGGGATAGAAAATGTCATTTTGCTAAGTTGATGATGAAAAAAGAATATTTTCCTTTTCACACCCTAACTACCAAAAAGATACTGTTACTGCCAACAATAGAATGAACTATTTTCTTCACTCCATATCAGGACAGAAAAGCGTTATTTGTATCACATTTCTTAAACTTTTTTCTTTCTACGCCATATAGGGAACGGAAACCTTAAATTGTTAAGTTGAAGATAAAATAATTTTCTCTTTTCACATCAATACTCAACAGTCAATGCCTGTTTGAATACAAATGGAAGATAGTTTTTCTTCTTTTTGCATAATACTGTCCACTCAACTCGATTTTCCGACATTTTTTCAAAACTTTTTTCGTCTTTCACTTCATATAGGGACAGCAAGCCAAAATTTAATGACCTATTTTCAAAAAAAGTTTAGATTTCCTCAACTTCACACCATATAAGGAATAGAAACCTTGTTTTGTTGCAGATTTTTCAAAATAATTTCAATTTCTTTTTAATTTTCATATCTGTACATCAAATAAAATTTTCATGCTCTCAAGTTAGATTTCCTGTTCTCGCACCATATCTGTACGAAAGTTGATGTTTTGTTGCAGATTTCTCAAAGAAATTAAAAAATACCGTCATTCTCTTGTGGAACATTGGTATCTATTCGTTCTTCTATGGTTGATTTTTCTAACTGTAATAAGTGTTTATGCTTATCTTTGAGTTCTGCCTGTTCAATCATATCTTTTAGTATCGTTGTATGATTTTCTTTATCTAATGCCTGTACCATTTTTATGGTTGGTGCAACCTGTCTTTGTAACCAATGCAACGCTTTTTGTAAAGTATAAGGTTCTGGCTTTGTAGTTAATCGTATCGGCTCTCTGTTTTCCCCTACAAACCATGCCCAATCATCATTTGTTTTCCATTGACTTTTGGGTTTATCATCTTCTCTATCTACAAAGCGGACATAATGATTGATGATAGAAAAAGCGGTGCGTTCAGCGTCCCTATAGGTCAGTAAATCTACAACCGCATAATAGGCTCGTTCATTCTTCATGCGTATTTCAAAACGGTTCTTGATTTCTGTATCTTCAACTTCTGTGCCATTCTTGACATACTGCTCATAATTCTTCTGATAAGCACACATATATAACTCACTACTGGTTGAACCGAGATATAATGTTTCTCCTGTATTCTTTGGCAAATCGCTACCGCATTTTTCCGTACCGCTGTAATCTTTCTGCTTACGGAAGTAGGAGATACATTCGCCTGCCTTGTATTTTTCCTTTAACTTTGGAATATCCAATATTCCTGCTTTATCATTGATTGCTAAATCAAGACGTTTCATCACACCACCTGCCGTCATACAATCAAGCATGAAGTCATACCATGAGCGTTCCTGTGCCAATAGATAACTTTCCATTTGACGACACCCTCTGCCTTTTAACTCTAACAAAACACCTAAATGCTCTTGCATGGAACACATGATATTGATGTCGCCTAAAACATATTTACTTTCATATCCGTATTTTCCATAATCTTCATAAAGCATATAATCGGATTTTAGTTGTAATACATCACGAATAATCTTTAATGCGTCCGTAGTAGGAAAGCGGACACGGAAGTAATCAATCAACAGAAATAATGGCTCTTGCGGATTGAAACGCTCAATCTGTTTTTCCATGACTTCTTTTAATTCGTCATTCAATGGCTGTTTTCCTTTTTCAATGCGGTTGTAATATTCACGGCTGATACCACAGGCAACAGCAAACCTTGTTTGCGTTACTCCGTATTCTTCACGCTTTTGTCTTAATTCTTCAAAAAAGTTTTTATCATTCATTCTTTAATTCCTCCAATCAAAAAAGGCAACTACCATTTACTGATAATTGCCTGTCATTAAAAATCTGTATAGAAAAAGCAGTCAATCCTAAGACTAACTGCTTATGCATACAGATATGAAGTTGTTTACCTTTATTGCAAGCTCTCATAAATCAGAAACACACCTGATAAAAATGTCAAAAAAGCTACAATTTCTATACGAAAATCAAAACACTTAAAAACTTCTTTTCCATACTTTTCATTTTTAAATACAAATATTTCTTTTCCAATTTTTCTTTTTCCCAGTGATAAAAGGATACAACCGTGTGCCGTATAATACTTTTTATTCTTAATTTTTATAATATAAGCGTGCTTTTTTACAGAAATTCCACCAACTACATACCCAGCGTTTTGGTCTACAATACCTATTATTTTTCCTTTACATTTTTCGCCAGTAAAAACAACTCTATATTTTAGATACAACAAGTATAAACTGACAATAATGATAATAATTCCTAAAATCAACATTTAAGTTTATCCTCTCTTATAACAACTTCAAATTTTTTATTTTTTCATATCCACATTATAACATTCTCATATCAGCACCACAATAAAAATAATTAAGCACCAATAATCTTATTGAATATCTCCAACCGTAAATCTTTCACACCATCAGCGTTGAATACTGAGCTACAACAATTAAGGCAACTACTACTGTATATTGATAATTGCCAATACTTACATTTCTGCAAAAGAAAAAGACAATTAACTTCTTGTTTGAAATCAACGGTCTGTCCTATGTCTTATTCAATTTTTCCAAGTGATAATGGCATAATTTATATCACACCATGTAAAATGCGGTTTCGCCTTGTAAATACAGCGTTTTCCGCTTGTTAATGTATATTGACTCTTGTTTTTTGTGCCCCCCTTGTTAGATAACGGGGGCTTAATCTTCGCTCGCCACAGGCTCGCTCACAGACGAAGTGAACCAGCCACTTGCAAGACATGGCAGAAAAATCTGAGAGATTTTCCTGCCACCGTGTCTGGATCACTCCGTCTGTTTAATCATTTCCTTTATTTTCTTGTATAGGTACTCCATTTTTCTTCATGTATTCTATAAAAGACTCAGTCCCTATTAGCATTGCATCTAAATTTATTTTTTTCTCGTTCTGCACTATGATTTTTATACTACCGCTTGTACTGATTTCAATATATTCTATTTTTGTAATTGAAATCTTTCTTTTCTTCATAGGGTAAATAACAATCAATTCCTGTTCTTCTATAATTATTTTATATTTACTGATTGCCCATGCAGTAAAAGCACTAATAATCCCCATAACCAAAAACAAAATAGTAATACCAGTATCTTGCCATAAATATATAATAACCACTGAACATATCATAGAAATAATGAAACACCCATATAAAATTTTAGAAAATACAGGTGGAAAGCATAATTCTTTTAAATCCCCTTGCAATTTATACTTTTTGCTTGTTATCATAGATATTATTCCAAATACTAATGTCATAAAAAATAATCCTATTATTTTCATCACTTATTCTCCTTAATCTCTCCATATCTACTATTAGGTAAATATCTAACTCTCAGATATTCCCCCTTTTGTATTCCTTTACTATAAACAGTTACAAATATTTCTTTTTTAGTTTTATTATCCATAATTCCAATAGCTCTTGTTTTGTTTTTATCTTCATCACTATAATTCCAAGATGTTACTGTTCCCTCTACTTCAAGATAATTGCCAGAATTTATGTTTGGAAAATCCTGTACAGCAGGAAGAACTACCCGCAAAAACGCAGGAATCAAAATGATACCTATAATACCATTTGAAATCATATTCATCCTTTTTTCATTTCTCTTTACAAAATCTCTCATGTCCAATGGAGCATTTTCCCAACGAAAGATTTTTTTCTTTTTTATTATGTGATATAAAAACCATATTGTAAGAACAGATAACAATAAAGCTTCCATATATAAAACCATAATTATTCTCCCCATACTCTTTTCTCCTAGAAATTTCTTTGCAAATTGTTAACCGATTGATTTTTTATCTGATAATTTATTATATCATTTATAGAACTCACATGTCATTACTTTTCTGCTATCTGTCAAAATATTTTTTATCCCATGCCTTATCAAGAGTGCAAGCATTGCTTACGCAACAAGCTCTTGACAATTCATGCTCTAAAAAATGAAAGATAGTCAAGCAGAAAAAAGAACAAATTGTGCTGTGTTACAGCAACAAAAAAACATCTCATATTTTGTATGAAATGCCATTTTGCTTTTCTTTATGCTATTTTCTTTGTCGTATCAAGGTTCTTTCAATCGTAGTAAATTAGTGGTAAATTTCTTTTGTATTTTCATTCATATTGCTTAAAGTTCCTGCGTTTATGCGGATAATAGGATTTTTAATCTTTTTGGTATAAAAAAGCAGGAGACCTTTTCAGATTTCCTGCTCAGTAGAGTTGTGAAGATGTTATTGTTGTTATTTAATTTCAATGTTCGTCATAGTTACTAACCCAAGACGAACTAAAATAGTTTGTACGATACGACACCAAAAAATACCTAGAATCAGGAGCAAAGCATATAAAATAATTGACGCTTGTAAATATTGTCTGCCAAAGTGAATAAGAATAAGCAGTGGAGACATTAATATTACAAAGAATATAATGCTTGTAATTATTCTTTTTATGTTTTTTGTATCTGCTAAATCAAATTCAGCTCCACAAGAACATTCGTTAGGTATTCCTCCTTTTATTTCAGTACCACAGTTCATGCAATATAGTTTCTTCATTCTAATCACCTCTACAACCTGGAATTGTTCTATTATTATCTTTCAATTTCTATACTTAAAGATTTTCCAGATTTATCACTTTGAAAATTTTCATAATACCAAAAATAGAAAGGCTTTTCACAAAGTTCAAAATAAATAATTTCATCGGGTTTTTTATTTTCTATTTTTGTATTGTAAATATCTTCATCATGTACAAATCCATATAAAAAGCGACTATTGTCTGGACTGATATTTAAGTCTTGCAATCTATCACTTAATGCTAACTGTGATTTTAGTAACGACATCGTATCTTTGTCATACGGGCGGTCTTTCTTTATAACCTCATGTACACTTGTAATATGAGCATATCTCTTTTTACCATCTACTTCCTTAATTTTGAATTTTGAAAATGTCAAACTTGACTCTATATCGTTTTTTTCTGATATATACAAAACACTTTTATAGTTTTCGTTTTCAAACTCCTTTATAATCTTATCAATATGTGTTTTATATTCTTCGCCTTGTTCAAACTCAATAGAGGCACTTAACAGAGCATCCTGTATTGAGTTTGCATAATTTTTATCAGAAAGTAAACTTTCTTTTGAGTTTAAATCTTCTATTGGATAATATTTTGTTATTTCTTCCGGAACATATTTATCGTTCATTTCTGTTCTTTGTATTAAACTATTTCCACCTGTTATTTGACCTAAATATCCAAGCCCTAGAAAAACACTAAACACAAAAATAATTATTCCCAATATTATCCAAATTACCTTCTTTTGTTTAGTCATAAGATTAAGCCCTCTCAATTTATTGATTGTTAAATACAAATTTATATGTTTCTCTGTATTCACATTATACCATTTTCCACTACCCGCTACAATATTTCAAAATCTTAAGACTACCTTTTTCTGCTTTTGAAAAGCTACTTTACCGTCCATAATTTGTAAAGGGTGCCAAAGCATTGCTTACGCAACAAGCCCTTGACAAACCACAGCCTGATAAGTTTAGAGTAATCAAGCAGAAATGAAATAGTCTGCTGTTTCAAGGCAACGAAAAAGAGATACCAGCACATTTATGCAGTATTTCTAACTTAATCACACTATTCTTTTATTCGCAAGCAGGAAAACACAGGTTATTTCTTAATATCCTTTTGTTTGGGAAACTCCCCTTTCTCGCCCGGAAATCAAGCATATTTGTTACACTATCATCAGGAAGTGTTCCTAATAATAGTGTAAATGAAACGAATTTGCATGTCAACCGATCGTTGTATGAGAACTTGCTTGCGGAGATCATCCTATTAGAGGAACGCTATGCGGAAAAACACTCTGCCGGCATTCCATCGCTGCCAACAGAGTGCTATCATAACTTCTATATTATACGATTTAGATTCGAAGAAACAAATACGCTACATTGCTGATCTTTTGTTTCATCTATGCAACATCTCCCTCTCCAAACTTTACACCGATCTTTGCAATTCTGTCGCAGCAACTCTCGATCAGCTCCCTGTCGTGGGTGATCACGAGAATGGTTCTGCCGTTCCGCGCTTCGCTTCTCAGCCTTTCTGCGATCAGGCGCATATTCTGCCCGTCAAGGCCGCTGGTGGGCTCATCGAGAATCAGTATCCTGCGGCCGGAAAAGATGGCGCAGGCGATAAAAAGCGAGCCATAACTCACTTCGATGTAGAGGTGATGTGTAGTGAACAATCCGCTGGATCTATTTGCATGGAAGGTGCGTTCAGAACGGAAGCGGCAGCATCTGACGCAGAGGCAGTTAGCTGAACGCCTCGGTATGAACCCCCGCACAATCATAGATTTGGAAACTGGCAAGAGTAATCCGAAATTTGAAACGGTGGTCCTTGTCGCCAAAGAATTGAATATCAGCGTGGACGCCGCCATCTTCCCGAAAATGGTAAATCAGACCGTTTCGAAAACTGTCGCGGACTTCTTTGCCGGGAAAAGCGAAGCAGAAATCGAAAATTATATCGCGCTCTGCAAACAGGCGGAAGCCTTCCAGAAAGACGAGTAACGCGGTCGGGTTCGATATGCCCGACCGCGTTACTGTTTTACCCGTTTACCATGCGGGCAGATCATTCTTTTTTTGCTTTGTAGGCATCGCGCAGACACCTGAAGGACTCCTGGCTGATGACGTGCTCCATCCGGCAGGCGTCCCGTTCTGCTGTTTTTGGGGCTACGCCGGCCTCGGTGAGCAGATTCGTGAAAAAGCGGTGCTTCTCATAGGTCTGCTCGGCTACCTCCCGCCCCAAGTCAGTCAGATGAAGAAAGAAATCATCATCCATTGTAAGGAACCCGTCCTCCTTCAAAGTGGTCACGGCACGGCTCACGCTTGGCTTTGACACCTCCATGTGCCGGGCAACATCCACGGAGCGCACCATACCCTTTTGTTTTTGGAGAACAAGGATAGCCTCCAGATAGTCCTCTCTGGACGCATGAAGAGTTGCTTTATCCATTTCCGCACCTGATCCTCGTAACCTTTGGTTACTGCGGTGTCAATCGTGCCACATCAAAGAAGCAGGGTGCACTGTCAAATTCGTATCCAGCAATTTTTTCGCTGTTGTAAACAATGACATCCTTGTAGTAGTTCAGAGGAATATCGATCACATTTCCGATGTCGTAGTTGTAAAGGTAGGTAAAGAGTTCTGTCAGCCGCTCCTCATCATCAGTCACAGTCGTTTCCGCAATGGCGTCCAAAAATTCCTGCGAGTCAGACAAGCCCATCAGCGCCGGAGTCTGCGGCGTCATGCTGGACATGGGGTTGAACCAGCAGTTTGGATTTGCAAAGGCATAGTTTCCCGGCCAAAGGGTCAAATCAAATTCTCCCGCCATATAGCCGTTCATCCAATCCATCTTTTCCATTCCATTGATGCTTACCTCAATGCCAACCTTGGATAACTGGTCTTTGATTACAGTTGCAACAGAGTGATCGAAACTGCCATAGGCGGAATCCAGTGTCAATACCAAACTCAGGGACTGCCCATCCTTCTCACGGATGCCGGTGGAGTCATTCATAACCCAGCCGGCTTCATCCAGAAGCAAATTCGACTGTTCCTGGTCATAGGAATAAGTCTGTTCCAAAACTATATCCATATAGGGAGAGTCCTCGGTGAAGGGTAATTCTGCAGCTTTCTCATAGCCGTAAGTAAGGTTTTCCGAGAGTGATTCCTTATCAATGGCATAGGCGATGGCCTGCCGCACCTTAAGGTCTGTGAGTAACGGTCGGCTAGCGTTGCCCCCAAATCTCGGACGCGGGTATCGGATTCTGATATCTGACCCGCCATGCCGTCCATTGCTGTGACCTGCACATATTCGTCATAGGACAAAAGGGCACTACCAAAGATCATGTCAATCTCCCCATTTTGTAGCGCCTGGATGCGAGAGGTGGACTCCGGGATGTATTTCACAATGATCTCATCGTAATACGGAGCATCTCCCCAGTAGTCCTCATTGCGTACAAAACGGGTGTACTGACCCGATTCCCGATGGTCAAACGCATAGGGGCCAGTGCCGGAAATGCCGGAAAAGTTCATATAATCACCTTCGATAAAGACTGTGGGTGACACTATAATCATTACATCCGGCCAGCAGAAATCTGCCAGATAAGCGTAGTACGGTGCGGGATAGTGGATGATCAGGGTCGTTTCGTCCACCACCTCTATGCTCTGAATTGCGGTAATCGCCTTGAGGGCCATGAAGCCGGGGTTGTTCTGCTTATATTCCAAATTGGCTTTAACAGCCTCGGCATCACAGGCGGTTCCATCATGAAATTTGACTCCAGCTCGGAGTTGGAAGGTTAACGTTTTCCCGTCATCACTGAATTCCAAGGACTCCGCTAAGCCTGGGACAAATTCGCCGTTCTCATACTTCACCAGAGTATCATATACCAGTTTAATGGTGGGCATGTTGTCCGTCCCCATGTAAATGGAGGCCAACACATCCGATTCACCGGACGCAGCCAGGATTAGGGCCTTTGTTTCTGCTTCGTCCCCGCTGACCGTCTCCGTGCCTTCTTTTGATCCGCAAGCGGATAGTAGTAGCAATGCGCAAAGGCACACAGCCAGTGCGGCGGTCCAGATCTTTTTGTTCATTTAAGATCCCCTTTCTTATTTAATCGTAGTTTTATTCAGAAAGCGGTTTGACCCGCCTTCTTCCGTGTTGTATGATCTTCCCCTTTTCCATAACGAGAATATGGTCAGAAATTCGATAAGCTGCTTGCCGGTCATGGGTAATCAGGAGATAAGAACACCCATAATGAGTGTGATAATTCTCCAGCAGTGTTAGTACCGCATCTGCTGACACCACATCAAGTCCGCTGGTCACTTCGTCAAGAACCAGAAAATCCGGTTTGATGGATAACGCCCGTAGCAGGGAAAGCCTGCGCTGCTCACCTCCAGAGAGCTGTTTAACAGGGACCTCCAGCAGATGCTGATCCATCCGAGTCAGTTCCATCAGTTCCAGAATCGTTTTTTTCCGCTGCGCGGAGTTGAGCGTTGTTAGATTTCTCAGCGTTTCCTCCATATTACGGTATACAGAATATGCGGGATCCATGGTCCCAGCCGCATCCTGAAAGACTGCTTGAATATGACGGCGGGCCTTGCGCCAGCGCCGAAAGTTCCACCTCGCAATATTCTCGCCATCCAATGTAATTTCACCCAAGGTCGGAGGTTCAATTCCAATTAACAGCCGGGCCAGCGTACTTTTGCCCGACCCACTCTCGCCAGTTACAGCGAGATTTGTTCCTCGGTCCCAGGTAAAGGATACTTGATCCAACGCATGGAACGGGTTACCTTTGGCATCAAGGTAGCGTTTAGAAACCTTGGCTACTATGACACGCTCCATTCCCAATCGCCTCCCTTCTGTACCGAGGTATAACGCACAAAATCTGTTGTCCATTCGGTGCGCGGATACCGAAAAAGAGAGTCCGCCTCTGCACGCTCAATAATCACACCATTTTGCATGACCATAATCTCCCCACATAAGGAATGCAGCGCGGCCGCATCATGGGAAATAAATAATATCCCAGTTTCCTTCGTATGTTTCTGGAACATTCTCAGCAGAATATCACGGTTTGCTTCATCCAGGGCCGAGGTTGGCTCATCAGCCAAGATATAAGAGGGGTTTAATGCCAGCAGAATGGAAAATGCGATCCGTTGAAGCATCCCGCCTGACAGTTCTGGCGGATATGCATTTAAGATGCGTTCTTTATCAGGGAGATTGACCTTTTCTAAATTCTCTACAGCAATCACTTTGGCCTCATGGCGTGATACACCCAACCTGGCAGCGATCGTTTCCATAAGCTGTGTACCCATCTTCATATTGCGGTTAAATGCTGTCATAGGATTCTGCGGTACAAAGCCCAGGGTCGTGCCACAAAGAGCCCGCCTGCAGGAAGGACTGAGCATCGACAGATCTTCCCCATCTAATAGAAGTTCACCGCCGGTTATGGTGCAGGTATCATCCAGTACCCCCATTACCGATTTCAGCAGTGTTGTCTTGCCGGAACCGCTGGCTCCGGTAAGGCCTAAACACTGCCCCTGCTCCAAGGTAAAAGAAATATTGCGCAGTAGGGAAATTTGCTGTTTTCCGCAAACCGACAGGTTTTTGATCTCAAGCATGATCGGTGTTCTCCTTTTGAAACAGCCTGCCAAGCATATTGAAAGAAACTGTGCTCAAGAAAATAAACAGGCTGGGGTAAAACAGCAAGGACGGTTTGACGCCCATCAGTTTACGGGCAGAGGCCAGCATGCTGCCCCAATCGATTACCTCGTCTCCTAATGTAAAACCGATAAAGGAAAAGGCGGATATCCCAACAATCATCTCTGCGCAGGACAAACAGAGAAAATGGACAATCTCCCCTGCGATATTCGGGAGAACATGAGCAAACAGGATTCCATTTTTCGTTGCACCGGAGGAAACCATACACATAATGTAGGCTTTTCCCATTTCAATCTCCGTCAGAGTTTTGACCAGCTTGACCATGCGCAGGATCAGCGAGGCGGTCAGCGCCACCATCATCGTCGGAATGGAATTGCCCCATATTCCGTTAAAAATGACAAGATAGGCGATTGGCGGAATTGCCGTAGCCGCATTGATTGCACTATCCACTACGACCCGCTTGCCAGAGCCAGCGTGTCCAAGGAGCAGTCCAGCCGCAGTACCTGCCACCGCAACGATGGCGGCGCTGCATAGCGCCATCCCAAGCGTGACATATCCGCCCATCAATATCCTGGAGAAAATGCAGCGCCCGAGTTCGTCTGTTCCAAAGGGGTAACTCATACATGGAGAAAGCAGTTTGGCTTCCAGGGTGAGTGCTTTTGGATCATTGGGAGCCAGAAGGAACCCCGTAGAACAAAAAATGAGAAAGGCAATAGACAGTACAGCGTAAATTGGCAACTTTCGTTTTTTCTGCATGTCACACCTCCTTTGCGGCACCACCGGGTAATACACGCTGTAAAATATCCGAAAGCGTATTAAACAGAACGATGGAAAATGCCAGATACACGATAGCGGCGTGGATCATCGGCGCATCGCGGTTCAGTACGCTTTCAATCACCAAATATCCTAAGCCCGGCAGGGAGAAGATGCGCTCCACGATGATGGAACCGGCCAAACTCAACGCCATAACCTGCATGAAGCTGGGTACAACTTCAGAAACGGCTTGCGGGAATGCGTGAAAAATCAGTATGCGCCGTTCGCTCAGCCCGCGACACCGGCAATAAAACGCACTCTCCTCCTGCATCCCTCGTTCTAATCCTTTTGCCAGCATCTGGCTGAAAAAAGCAATCCCATTAAGCGAAATGCAAAGCGCCGCCGGAAGATATCGCTTGAGCCCTACATTTCCTGATATGGATATCCATCCCAGTTTGAGTGCAAACAGATCCAAGAACCAGCTTGCAACAAAAAAGGTGGGTATGGTAAAAATAATAAAGCAAATAATCTCCATGAAACGGCCGCTGATCCGTTTCCGTTTCCAATAGAGCGGACAGGCTACCAGTACACTTCCAATCGCCTCAATGATCATTGCGAGCAGTACGGTGGTAAGTGTAAATAAAAAAGCCTGTGTCACTTCGGAATAGACATTCCGGCCATTGACAATTGATGTGCCGAAATCCAAATGCACCGCGTCTTTCAGCCATCTGATATACTGCATCGGAAGCGGGTCGTTGAGCCCCATTTCCTCCCGCAGTTGTGCGATGTATTCCGGCGTGGCGTTCATCAGACGCTGCGCTTGGGCAACAGCCGGGTCGATAGGAGATATTTTCATAAGAACGAAAGAGATGACCGTCACGATAAACAGCGTCAACATACATTCGCAAAGTTTGCGTAAGATGAAATTTCGTGTTCCAGTCTGCGATAAAGCAGATTTCTTTTGCCCCAAGGCTTTCTGAGCCTCCTCTCGCTATGATTTGACCGTCCAGTTCAAACTCTCATTCTGCAAAGAATATAGAGTGTGGTAAAGCCCCTCATGGCTCATCAGCTCGTCATGGGTGCCCTTTTCCTCCAACTGTCCTTCTTTTAGCACGACGATTTGATCACACTCCACGATGGAACGCAGCTTGTGCGCTATAATCAGGACTGTCTTGTTCTGAATGAGAGTTCCGATGGCCTGTTGGATCTTTGTCTCATTCTCCGGGTCAATGGAAGCTGTGCTTTCATCCAACAGGATGATGGGAGCATCTTTCAAAAACGCCCGTGCGATGGATAGCCGCTGGCGTTCACCGCCAGAAAGCGTCTTACCGTTTTCTCCGATTACAGTGTTATACCCTTGCGGTAAGCGTCGGATGAATTCGTCGCACTGCGCCAGTTTCGCCGCTGCTATAATCTCCTCTTGGGTGGCGTTTTCTTTTCCAATTTTGATATTGTTGTAGATGGTATCGTTAAACAACACTACATCCTGGAACACGATGGAAACATTCCGAAGAAGCGTTTCCGGGTCGATCTCATTGACATTGACCCCGCCGATTCTGACGCTACCCCGCTCCACATCCCAAAAACGGGCCGCCAATTTGCACAGGGTGCTTTTCCCGCAGCCGGAAGGCCCCACCAGAGCCGTAATCTCCCCCTGTCTTGCAGTAAAGGACACATCGTGTATTACATCATCCTCGTTGTAGCCAAAACTCACATGGTCGAAGGTGATGTCAAACTGTTCCAGAGGATAATCGGCCGTGCCGGTCTGCTCCGGGTAGTGCAGAATCGTTCCGATTCGCCCGGCGCTGACCAGAGAAAAGATCAGTTCTCCCAGCATCTCACACGCCTTGGAAAAGGGCTCGTAGATCCTCACTGCCACAAACAAGAATAAAATGAATAAAAAGGTACTGATCTCTCCGGCGATCAGCAGGCCTGATCCAATGATGATCACCGCGCCCAGCCCCAGCCGCATCACCTTGTACGAGATGGAGATGGAAAAGCCTGCGAGGAACTCATACAGCACCAGACCGGGGATAACTTTCTTGATTTTTGCGGTCAATCCCTTTTGGTAGAGGCCCATTTTCTCTGAAGTCCGCAGGACCTTGATATTCTCCAAGTATTCTTGCAGACCATCACTAATATTGAGCTTTTTTTGCTTGTTTTTCTTATTGGTCCCCTCTGAAATCCCCCGACACAACGCCATCACCAGAGCAACCACCGGAAGGCAGAGTCCAAGGCTCAAACCCAGGCGCCAGTCACAAAGAAGTAGAAGCAGAATGGAGATTAGTCCGGAGAGAGCTCCTCCGATAAATTCTGTTACTCCGTTGGTCAAGGCCCCTTCCACAGCGGAAACATCGTCCATGATAGCCGTGGTTAAGTCACTCAGATCTCGCCGTCCTAGATAGGACAAGGGGAGCTTGCGGATCTTGTCGGCCAAATTCATCCTCAGTTTCCTGTTTTCCTGCCCGGAAGTCAGGTACTTGTTCCGATATGTCATACGATAGGTTAAAAAAATCAGGAGTAACAAAATGAGAGCAGTTCCCCAATACCCCCAAAGCGGGATGCTCCCTTGTACTGTACCAAAGTAGCGTTCCAGCATTTCATCTGCGACCATGGCCAGCAGTATGACCGGGAGTAGGCAGGCAAGATTATAAAGGCACATACAAAGACCGGCTTTTACGAGCCGACGGTTCCCCTCATCGCTGAGATGATAGATTTTTTTAAGCATACTGTTTCCCTCCAATCTTCCAGGAGATACTACTCTGATACTCGTGGAACATCCTGGCATAGACACCGCCCCTGTTCATGAGTTCCGGGTGCGTTCCACACTCTACAATTTTCCCGTGTTCCAGCACGCAAATCTGATCCGCATGTAGGATAGTAGACAAGCGATGGGCAATCATTAAAACGGTCTTCCCGCGCAGCAACTCATCCAGCGCCTTTTGGATCAGATACTCGTTCTCTGCATCCGCAAAGGCGGTGGCTTCGTCTAATAAAATCACGGGAGCATCCTTGAGGATGGCCCGCGCCAGGGCGATTCGTTGCATCTCGCCACCGGAGAGATAGATGCCCTTCGTCCCAATCACAGTATCAACACCGTCAGGAAGTTTTTCCAAAATATCATCGCACTGGGCCAGGTGGAGGGCACGCAGAATTTCTTCTCTTGTGGCATCGGGGCAGAAGGTCGCCACATTTTCCAAGATGGACATTTTGAACAGGCTGGTATCCTGAAAAACGATGCTGACCCGTTTCATCCACTCCCCGTAGTCCATATCGCAGACATCCACACCGCCAATATTGACGGTTCCTTCCTGAACGTCCCAAAATCGTGCGATCAAATTAGCAATCGTACTCTTGCCGCCGCCGGACTCGCCTACCAAAGCGGTAACAGTTCCCTGCCTGACGGTAAGGGAAACATCATCCAGGGCTTTCTCTGCGTTTTCATCATAGGCAAAGGAGACATGCTCCAGTTGAATGTCATAGCTTTGTGGCTGTCGGGGCGACTCCGTTTTAGGCAGGGGATGCTCTGCCAAAATCTTGTCGATGGCTTCCAGCGATGCTTTCCCTATCATCAAATTTGAAGAACTTTTCATAATACGGGATAAGATCGTAACCACAGAGGGAATCAGCACAGCGAAAAAAATAAAACTTAAAATAACTTTCTCCACGCTTTGACTGGCATTGAACAGGATGATGCCGCCGGGCAGCAGGAAAAAGAAGATGCCGTTGATGATGGCGTTATAGGCGCTATCTGTTTTCTCCATAGAGAGCGCATACTTCGTCATATAGTCGCTATATTCCTGTACTGCGGTTTTGTAGCGGCGGAAGGAATTTGCGGTCTGTCCAAATACCTTTACTACGGAGATTCCCCGGACATATTCCGTAGCTGCATTGTTGATATCCTCCGCTGATTTCTGGTATTGCCTGGCAAAGCCCTCGCTTTCATCTTTAAGCATCCAAGCCAAAATCATAAAGCCAAGGGAAATAGGTATCAGGCAGGTCAGAGAGAGTCGCCAATCATATAGGAACATGAATATCAAAAACGCAAAGGGCATTGCGGCGGATTGAACAAAGTCCGGCATTTGGTGCGCAATGATCGTTTCCAGATTGTCCGTATTCTTCTCAATAATTTTTCTCTGCTTGCCGCTGGGATTGTTGGAGTGATAGCCCAAGGGGAGGTTTCCAATATGCCGAATCAACTGAATGCGCAGTCTTGCAACCGTATTGAAGGCCGTAATGTGGGAAAAGAGTAGCGCCATCCCGTAAAGCCCAAAAGCTGCAGAGATCAGGAACACAGCCCTCCACCCCAGTTCAATCAGATATGCCTGATCCAATGAGGCAAAGTTCCCGTGAGATGCAACGATCTCTTTTGCCACATTGTAAACACAGGTGTAGGCGCTTAAATTGACCACGGCAGAAATAGCCGCCAGTACAAAAGAAATTGCCATTGTAATCTTGAATATGCCCATGTACTGAAACAACCGCGATATAACACCCTTTTCTTTCATATGAACCTTCCTCCTTCGGTTAGCGTTCGCTAACGACTGACTTCAAAAAAACAGCCCTCAATTGAAACGCTGTTTCAACGCATATTCTAATCTGTTACATCCAAAATGTCAACCCCTTCATTTTGCCTTGACATATAGCGGGAGTTACCCTTAAAATGAATGCATAGATGTTCTGACACGAGGAGGGATTATCATGCCAAAGCGCATCAGCGGCGTTTCTGCTCGGCTGTTGGAATGTGCAAAATCAGAGTTTCTTGAAAAAGGTTTTCAGGACGCATCCATCCGGGAGATTGCGAAAAAGGCCGATACCAGTTCCAGGGCAGTCTATACGCGATTTCCCAATAAAGAGGGACTATTTGATGCCATCGTTGGTCCCGCTACGGAGAAATTGATCGCACTCTACCGTGATTATGGAGACACATATTGGGCGGAGTACCAAACCACCCTTGAAGTACCTTCCTTTTCTTCTGACCCTACTGAGATCTATTCTAAAATGATGGATCATATTTTTGACCATGCCGACGAGTTCCGCTTGGCTATACGGTGTTTGGAAGGAACAAGGTATAAGGCGATGGTGGAGACCCTTACCGAAATAAACTGCAGGCATTTAAGCAAGTTTTTTGCCATGCGCGGTGCAGAAAATCAGGAGATCACATTAAAGATTCTACATTTACTGACGCACACTTTTTACTCCGGAATATTTGAACCGCTGCAGCACGGCATGAACCGTGAGGAAGCACAATTCTATGTGAAGAAGTTGTGTGATTTTTTTGTAAGTGGAGTACAGGGAGCACATCTTTCGTAGTGGTAATCATTCATCAAATTATTTTTTACTGGACGGTGCGACAAAAAATCGACACCGTCCTTTTTGCTTATAAGCCAAAATCTCCGTTTCAAATTGTAGTATTGATAGAGGGAAAAACGAGGGAAGGGTTACGATAGCAAGCACAGCAAGCGAGTACCCGCTTGCGGATTTTGCGCTGTTCAGGTTCCTTGCCCGAACAGTCAAAATTGCTTGCTGGGATATCCCAGACCCTTATAAGAAACGGAGGCTGCCCATGGCGAACCGAAAGCGGAACATTCAGATGAAATTCTATGTGACGGAGGAGGAAAAACGGCTCATAGATGAAAAGATGGCGCAGCTCCCCACACGGCGGTACGGCGCGTATCTGCGGAAGATGGCGATAGACGGGTATATCATCCAGCTTGACACCACGGATATCAAGCGGATGAACGCTGCCCTGTCCGCCATCGGCCGGAACATCAACCAGATCGCCAAGCGGATCAACATAGGAGGCGGCGCGTACAAAGCGGATATGCAGGAGATACAGGAGAGGCTGGATGAGATATGGCAGTTACAAAGACGCATCCTATCAAGTCAACGCTGAAAGCGGCCATTGACTATATCTGCAACCCGGAGAAAACGGACGGGAAGCTGCTTGTTTCTTCCTACGGCTGCGCCGCCGAAACTGCAGATATCGAATTTGCCTGGACCCGCCGCCACGCCATCGACAAGGGAACGAACCTGGGCCGTCGCCTGATCCAAGCCTTTCAGCCTGGGGAGGTCACGCCGGAGCAGGCCCATGAGATCGGCATGGAGCTGGCAAGGGAGACCCTGGGCGGCAGGTATGAGTTTGTACTTACCACTCACACAGACAAAGATCATGTTCATAACCACCTGATCTGTGCGCCCATAAGGGGCAGAGTAAATCCGCTTAGCAAGCGGCGGGCGTGAGGTTTCATGCCTGAGCCAGAGGGAGGCGAAGGCCTCGGTGAAGCCCTGGGCGATACGAAGCAGCTTTTCCGAAGCGTCCGCCCCCGGTGCCAGCCGCACCGCCTGGCAGAGCTTGTCAAAGAGCCAGGCGAACAGCAGATACGGAAGGTTCGGCAGCAGGAGCTTTTTCAGCTTTCCCGTCATCGTTCCAGCCCCCGGTCCCTGTTTTTGATCTTCTCGCCCCGCTCCAGCTCCTGCCGCTTCGCCTGCTCCTTGGCCTTGGTCAGCCGCCTGCGGATGGAGGGCTTTTTCTCCTTCGCCAGATTCTTTGCGGAGAACTCGCGGAAGGCCGCCGTCACCGCGTCGGCGTCCCTGCCCTTAAAGAACACCAGGTACCGGGGGATCTCCCCGGTGGTATCTTTTTTCAGAGCAAAGTCAATGCCGTACTTTTTTGCCGTAGCGGAGAACGCCTTGATATTCTGGTCTGTGATCTCGATATTGGACACGCCGGCCCCATGCTTCATAAGCTGCCGGATGGTCTGCTTGCCGTGATGGAGCTGGGGATCATTCTTGTGCTTTTCCATATCCGCCAGCACCTTCTTCATGGCCTGCTGCAAGAGCTGGGCGGTCATTTTACCGGTCTCCACACAAAGCGCAAGGGTTTTCTGCGTGATTTCTTCCTGCAAGGCGTTCACCTCCGATCTCCGCTGCCGTACAGGTCATGGCTGACAAGGGATGTGTAGTAGCTGTCCATTGTGACCGGTGCGTTATACAGCGCCGCCAGCAGATATTTCTTGATATTGCGGACATAGGTGGTGTTCTCCCGCATCCGGTCAAGGACATACTCGATGTGGGAGCTGCCGATCTTCAAGAACCGGGACTTCACCACCTCGGCGGGGTAGTCGTCCCCGGCGATGCGAATCATCTTGCGGTTGGAGCAGACGGTATCCACCATGAGCTCCACCAGTTCGTCCAGACGGTCACGGTCCAGGCGCTCATTCTGTGCGAGGATGTCATACTCGATGTTCTCCAAAATCAATTCCCGATAGCTCTCTCGCTCCTGCATCCTGTCCTGCCCGATCCTGCTTTTTTCTCTGGGGGTAGGGGGACTTGATGGGATAGGACTTGATCCTTGCGTAATTGATAATTCTTTATTTTGTTCTTTAGTATTTAATTGGGCGGGGTTCTCCTGAATTGGGGCATCCAACATTGGCTTCACCTGTATTGGATTTTCCCGTATAGGTTTTTCCCGGATAGGCGCGGGCGTCTGTGCCGGCTCCTTCGGCTGCTCCAAAATGGTGTACTCGATGGAGCCAAGCTGCCCGTTCTCGTTGCGGACGCGCGCCCGGACGAGATAGCCGTGCGTCTCCAGCTCCCGGATCCCGCCGCTGATGCTGTCGATGCCGTCCTTGCAGATGCGGGCAAGCCTATACTCTTTTTCGCCTTCTGCGACAAATCGTGATGCCGTCCTTGCAGATGCGGGCAAGCCCCTTCATAGTGTAGTCCCAGTCCTCCGGCAGCGACAGCATGAGGGACAGCAGCCCCTTCGCTTTCAGGGACAGCGACCTGTCCCGCAGGTGGTAGTTGGACATCACCGTATAATCACGGGTTTTCTCAATGCGGAATACCGCCATGTTGGATACCTCCTTCCTTCGGTTTTGAAAAGTGTTCGTTTCGGCAGATTTTTGCCCCTGTATCACCGCCCTACCTCCCATGAGGGAAAAGATTATAGGCGGCCTCGTTTGCGTCTCCCACAGGCGAAAAACAGGGGATTTCCCACCCTAAAACGCACACTGGATTTAGGAACAGAAAAAGGGCGGCTGTTTCAAAACAGTCGCCCTAATGTGGGGGGATATACAAGATATTTTTTGTTCGGATGCCCGAAAACCATTGATATTACTGGTTTTTTCAAAAAGTTCTGTATCGCCACTCGCACCATCAGGTGAAGTAAAGTAACCGGCTCAGCGAATCGCAGATTTTTCAAAAAGCCGTCCGGCAGATAGGTGCGGATATCCGTTTCCAGATCGATTTTCCTATCCTCAACAAGCTGCATCACGCTGACCCACACAAAGGTCTTTGATATGGAACCCCATTCAAAAACCGTGGTCTCCGAATCCATGGCCGTATTGTTCTCTAAATCAGCAAAGCCATACCCCTTCGCAAATACCGTATTGTCATGCTCCGAAATTACGACACACGCGCCTGGAACCGTTTTGCCAATATACTTTTCGGAAACAGCGTTTGCGCTTGCCTCATATGTGTCCGGTGCACCGGATGCATATGCAGAAGGAGCGAGGAAGGCAATCATAACCAGCGCCGCAAGAAAGCATTGGAGGGTCTTGTATCTCATCAGTCTTTTCATAGGGTCATTACTCTATTGTCAGTCTGAAATCACAGCAGTCTCCGCCCTGTCCGAGCGTCTTTGTCCGTCCCCATTTGAGCTTTGGGTGCATATGTCCGTAGGCCTCGTCATCCGCGCGGCAAAAGCCGGCTACAATCTCCGGGCAGCCGTATTTCACACAGGTGTCCTGATAGGGGCAGGCCAGCATATCGAAGCACATTTCCTCTTGCTCCGTTCGTATCCAATTAGCCCGAAAACCGCAGTCCTCTCCAAAGGAGCTTTTTGTCATTTTGGCAAAGAACTTTGGAACCAGCTTATACAGACCCGGTATTCTCATTGCCCCTCGAATTTTTGAACCAACGCCTGCTGCCCGCTTTTCATAATATCTATTCAAAAAAGCCGCCGCTTCCTCGCGGGAGATTCCGTTGCCCGTCATGGCGTCAAAGGCGGCGATGGCAGGATAGATGCGTTTCCGCGTATGCATATACATCTTTTTCGGCTCGTCGGCGTTTTCATCCACGATTTCCGCATAACGCCTCCATGCATCTTCTATGATCGCGTCTGTCTTTTCCGCACCATACTGTTTTTCCATTGCAGATACCGCTCCGGCCAAGTATCTTTTGTCTAACCTTCTATCCATGTGCTTTCCCTCCTTTCAGCGTCCAGCCGATTGCCTGGCTGCGCATTCCCACAAAGCGCCTGTACAGGCCGTCTTCGCGCATCAGCTCCCTGTGGTTTCCGCGTTGAACGATCCTGCCGTTCTCCAGCACGATGATTTGATCTGCCGTGCGCACGGTGGACAGACGGTGGGCAATCATCAGGATCGTTTTGCCTTTTGTCAGCTCCCGGATGGCCTTTTGCAGCTCCTGCTCGTTTTCGGGATCCACGCTGGCTGTAGCTTCATCCAAAATGACGATGGGTGCGTCCTTCAGAATTGCCCTTGCAATGGAGATTCGCTGCTTTTCTCCACCGGAGAGGCTGGAGCCGCCTTCGCCGATCTTTGTCTGATAGCCATCGGGCAGCGTCATGATAAAGTCATGGCAGCAGGCTTTCTTTGCGACCGCTATGATTTCATCCTCGCTCGCGTCCGGTCTGCCAAACCGGATATTGTTCTCGACGGTGTCCTCAAAGAGATACACATTCTGAAATACGATGGCGAAATTCTTTAGAAGGCTGCCGCTGGTATATTCCCGCACATCCCGGCCGCCGAGCGTGATCTGTCCTTCCTTCACATCCCAGAAACGGGCAATCAGACCGACCAGCGTGGTTTTTCCGGCGCCGGAGGGACCAACAATGGCGCAGGAGCTTCCCTGGGGTACGCTTAAGCTGATTTGATGTAATACCTCCTTTTCCCCATATCCAAAGGACATGTTCTTCACTTCAATATTGAAATTTTCCGGCACAAGATCAGCCCCGTTTTCGTCCAGGGATGGAATGTCCATGATGTTATCCAGCCGATCCAGGGAAGCCTCCACCGCGCGGGCAATGGAGGACATACTGCCCGCCACCTCCACGGCGGCATAGATCATGAAGCTGGACACAAGAAGCAGCAGGCACTTCTCCGGCGTGATGCTTCCTCCTGCCAGAAGATAGGGCGCAAAAACCAGAATAGCCGCCCGTGCGAGCTTGAATACCGTCTGATAGAGCGCCGTCATTTTGGAAAACGCCTTTTCAAGCACGATATTTGCCTCTTTGCTTTCCTCAATTGCGGCGTCAACTGCTTTTCCGGTGCGTTCCGCCAGCCCAAACGCCTTGACTACGCCCATGCCCTGCACATATTCCAAAACGGCAGTGACCAGGCCAGCCTGGGCAGCCTGACGGCGGGGCGCGTATTTCCTGCCGACCTTGCCGATAAACGAATAAACAATGAGCGCCACGGCAAGTCCGGCCAAAGAGATCAGCCCGATCCGCCACTCATAGATCATAAGCCAAACGCCAATCACGATGGCGTGGATAAACCCGCCCGCCACATTTTCCATAATGGTAACGGACTGCTGCTCCAGATCGCCAAGGGTGGTCGTCACCGCCGCAGTGATATCCCCGAGCCTGTTTTCATTGAAATAGCCCATAGGAGCCCTTTTCAGACGTTCGCCGATCTCCATGCGCTTTTCCGACCCGAACGCGAAGCTGCCAAGAGTTCTGGCATTGGCAGAAAGATTGACAAATACAATTCGCCCTACAATGGAAACGATCATGATGCCAAGCGAAATCCAGATTGTGCTTTCAGGCATAACATCGCCGGAAAGCTGCTTCAGGATTCCTGTGAGCACCGTTAGAATGGCCATGATTGGGATCATCTCAAAGAATGAGCTGACAAGGTATGCAAGGAAAGAGCGGATAAGACGCTTCTTCTGTAAGCCCGAGAACAACAAAAGCCTTTGAAATAACCCTATCATCACGCCACCTCCTCTGCGGTATCTTTGCCCTGCATATGGGCTTTCCACAATTCCTTATATAGATTGCTTGTTTCAAGAAGCTCCTCATGAGTTCCTTCCGCAGCGACATTTCCTTTATCCATGACAAGGATCTTGTCTGCTTTTGTAATGGTAGACAGCCGGTGTGCAATGACAATTAAAGTTTTTCCTACTACAAGCCCTGCAATGGATGCTTGAATAACGGCCTCATTTTCAGGATCGGTAAATGCTGTGGCCTCATCCAGCACCACGATCGGGCTGTTCTTTAGGATTGCCCTTGCAATGGCGATTCGTTGCCTTTCTCCGCCGGAGAGGTGGCTTCCCGCATCGCCCGCCAGCGTATCATAGCCCTCCGGCAGAGCGGCGATGAAATCGTGACAGCTCGCTTTTTTTGCCGCTGCTTCGATCTCTGCGTCTGTGGCCTCCGGTTTTCCGATACGAATATTTTCCCGGATAGACAGATGGAACAGAAAGTTATCCTGTGATACATATGAGACAAGCTCCATTATCTGAGGAAGAGGAATGTTCCGCACGTCCACGCTGCCAATACGGACGCCGCCGCTCTCCGCCTCCCAGAAGGAGGCGATGAGCCGCGCAATGGTAGATTTACC
>OGWR01001057.1_pt1 | contig 23451 bp, 21 predicted proteins | sample 1576061 | NCBI WGS metagenome assembly OGWR01 (sample SAMEA3541511, study PRJEB24748) | human gut metagenome | biome: human gut; feature: human-associated habitat; material: faeces | place: China | collected 2012 | reverse complement strand
GCAGGAAACAAATGCAAACGGAACGAAAGATTATGCGTATGACCACAGAGGAAATCTGTTATCCGTAACAAGCGGTGAAGAGGTTTTGAGAGCATATGGGTTCGATGCGGCTAACCAGATGAACAGCTCTATGGGAATGACAGATGGACAAATCAAAAAGGCAGTATATCAGTATAACGGATTAGGACATAGAATGGAGCAAAGCATTGCAGCAGGGGATGCAGCCCCGGAACAGACCATTCGCTATACACTTGATCTTACCCGCCAGTATCATAATCTTTTACAGAAAACAGAAAATAATGTGGAGCAGACCTACTTCTGGGATGGTAATGTCACGGGAATGGAAGAAGAAGGAAGGGAGCACTTTTATTTTCAGGATGATCTGGGAAGTCCGATGCGGCTTGCAGATGAAGCAGGAAGAAGTGAGGAAACCTATGGATTTGATGAATTTGGTAATGATATCCGAACGGCAAAAGATATCTTTAAGGATTCCTTACAGAGCTTTGGTTTTACAGGGTATCAGATGGATAGTGCAGGAGGGCTGTATTTTGCACAGGCAAGAAGATATGATGCCGGAGCAGGCCGTTTCATAAGCGAGGACTTGATAAAAGGACACATCGAAGTGCCATACACGATGAACCATTACAGCTACTGTTTTAACAGACCGATGGATATGGTGGACCTGAATGGCATGTGGCCAACGGCAGTTGTGACAAGTGATTTGGTGGGAATGGATACAAAATCAGAAGAACTGGATGAGTCTGATCCAGTGCATATAGCTTCAGATTGGTATACCAATATTGGAAATATGAAGGATATTAAAGAAGGCGGTGAGATTTCATATCAATGGCTAAACCAGTATAAAAAAAATAAGAATTTGGCAAAAAGTATTATTGATAATCCAACTACCAAAATCAATGCCGCAGAAGCTGGTGTAAGTGTAGGAAATTTCAGAAGAACCACAAGAGGAAAAATAAAAAATGGTTTGGCGGAAATGGGAAATATTGGAAATAAAGCAAAAGCAGCAGGCAAGTTTGAAGTACCATATGTAGATGTAATTATTGATGTTGGAGTAGGAATCTATGATAATTGTCAATCAGGAGCATCTGCTAGAGAGTTTATAAGTGATGCGGTGGTAGATGTTGTATTGACGACAGGAGAGACGGTAGCTACATCAGCTATAACAGCTGGTGCGACTACGATTACAACTATTGCAATTGCCGGACTTACAGGTGGAAGTGTTGTACCAGGAGTTGGAAATGTAATTGGCTTGGCAGCAGGAATACTTGTAGGAATTGTAGTAGCGAATTTAGACAGTTCAGATTTCGATGGAAATGGAAAATCATTAAGGGATGATATTAAGGACTTTGTATTTGGATTGATTGATGGAGGAAATGGTGATGGGAAAGAGTAAGGAAATTTTAAAATGTTTTATGATAGTAATTTATATGGATATATTTTTCTTGGGTGCAGAGTTAATGGCTGCTTATATTGAAAGTAAACCAATAAAAATTATTTTATGCATAAATATAAGCTGTTTTAGTATATTATTGATACTTACAATTATAAAATTGGTAAGAAAAGATGATGAATTATCAATGTATTCATCATTACTATTATTTGGTTGTTCTATTTCATGGATGATGCCAATGTTACTTTATGGTTCTTTATTTGGAAAAAATACAGGAATAGTTACAGGAATTCTTTATGCTATAAGTATTGGAATTGGAATATTAATTCCAATCGTACAGGGAAAAGTTAATAAAAATAAACCATTTTGGATTGCGATAAGAAAAATTGCCGCTATATTTACAACATGTAGCATTTCTGTACTAATTGTTTTAGGACGAGTTTTCAGAGGAGGACATGGCGGAAGACTCATGCAGAAAACAATGTCAACTGCGTCAAGAGGAAAGCTTATGTGGGGAATAGTATTAGTTATGTCAATGATTTTAGGAGGATTTTCAGTTTTTTGTATAATTGGAAATTCACAAAATCCTAATTCAGAGTTTAATAAAAAAAGGAGAAGGAGTGGGCAATAAATATGCATTAAGAACAATAATGAAAAAAGACTTCCTGTTTATGATATAGAAACGAGTAATGAAATGGAAACAGGTTGAAATCCTACAGTTATGGATTCGATTGACCAATAGATATGAATGATATGGTATCGGCAGTAGACTGCGCAAAAAAAAGAATGTTGAGAAATCAGCATTCTTTTTTTGCATTTTTTCGCAGCAGGCAATCATTTTAGCAAAATTACATCAGATTATATGGTGCAAATTTCGGGAAAATAATACAATTAAAAATAATTGTAAAAAATAAAGAAATGAAATTGACGATAAAAAAACAGCATTTCCACTAATACCGGGAATGTTTTTGTAGTTTATCGGAGCAGGGGTTAATTTTTATACGAATTATTTCATGTGGAGATAAAGGAGAGGGAATGGAAGAAAAAGTTGTGGTTGAATTTATCAATGATATGAAACAGACACATGTGGATCTGGAAATTCCATTGGAAATAACAGCAAATGATCTTGTGCTTGCACTGAATGAGGCATATGGATTGGAAATGGATACAGAGAATATTTTCAGCTGTTATCTTGTTGCTGAGAATCCGATTGCTTTTTTAAGAGGAAATAAAACATTAAAAGAATTTGGTATCAGAAACGGTTCTTATATTATTTACCGGAGGGCGTAAATATGGATTATCAGTATAAAATAATCGTCAGCAACAGAACAGTATATAAGGAATTTGAAATTGCAGCAGGGGTAGAGAATGTGAGACTTGGAACAACCTCATCCTGTGAATTTCGATTGAATCCGGAAACTTTTTTTTCAGAGATCGAGATTGAGTTTTCGGTACATAGCAATAAATGGAATATGGACTGTGCGGATCAATTGTATTTTAGCAGAGGTGACATGCGGAAAATATATTCCATGGAGATCAACCATGGAGATATGATATCAGTCTGTTATTCGAATACAGGGAACGAAGCGTTTGAAATGCGCTTTATGATTGACTTTGAGGCGAAAGTACCAAACTACAACTGGTACATTGAACTTCCAGAGCGGATAGAGATATCTTCGGAACCGGGAGCAGCAGTTGTTTTAAGGAGCCAGTTTGAAAAAAATATCCAGCTCGTAATACAAAAAAGAGGAAAAAGTTATTTTCTGCAGAAAGTGCAGTCAGCTTTCGGCGTGTTGAGAAATGGACAACAGATAGAGCAAAGTGTGGAACTTCATGATTGTGATTTCTTTTCGGTGGATGAGTACCAATTTTATTTTAAGGAAGGAAAAATTTATTTTGATCAGACTGGATTGCGGATAAACAAGATACCGGTGCATGAAATCAGACATTGTGTCAACGAACTGGAATATCCGTTATTTAACCGGAATACGAGAATCATAAAACAGCTTCCAGATGATAAAATAGAAATTTTGGATGCACCGGAGATTCCGAAAAAACCGGAAAACAATATCGTTATGAATCTGATGCCCTCTATTACAATGATTGGGCTTGTTGTTGTGTTCCGTGGAATTATGAACACTTCCGGTTCATCCGGCTCGTATGTGATTTTGAGTGTATGCTCCATGGCACTTGGGGTGGTGACTACCATATTAGGGTTTCTGTCGGGAAATAAAAAATATAAAAAGGACTGCGAGGAACGTATTACAAAATACAACAGCTATATTGACAAGAAGAAACACGAAATCGAAATAAAACGTGAGGAAGAAGAGGAAAGTTTAAGAGATACATACTGTGATGTGGCGAGTGATGTTGACACAGCAATGAATTTTGATCGCCGATTATTTGAAAGAACAAGAGAGGATGCTGATTTCCTGTGTGTATATCTTGGAAAGGGAAGCGTGGAATCCGAGCGGCAGATTGATTATAGGAAGCAGGAACGGATGGAAGTAGGCGATGAACTTACAGATCTGCCTGAAAAAATCTGTGATATGTATGCAAAGATTGATCATGCCCCTGTTTATGCAGATTTGAAAAATGCAAATGCAGTTGGAGTTGTCGGAGAAAAAAAGGCATTGTATGCAATGTTCAAAAATATTGCGATTGATATCTCAGTCAGACATTATTACGGTGATGTCAGACTTTTTCTGCTGGTGGATGATGAAAAGCAATATGAGTGGGTCCGTATGCTTCCGCATCTTGGAAATGAGAAGGGAACACGTAATATCGTATGCAATAATGAGAGCAAAAATAATCTTTTTGAAAATTTGTTCCGTGAATTAAATTATAGGGAGCAGACAAAAAATATTCCCTATTACTGTGTCATTCTTGTTGAAAATGAATTTGGTATCAAAAATCATCCAATTTCAAGATACATCGAGAGGGCAGCAGAACTTGGAATGGTTTTTGTATTTTTCGAGACAAGTGCAGAAAAACTGCCATTGCATTGCAACCAAATAGTTACACTGACTTCCGGGCATGAGGGAAATATCTGTCTTTCTGAAAATGGCAATAAGGTGCAGGAATTTGAGTATCAGGCAATATCAGACATGCAGGCAGGAGCAGTGGTACAAATGCTGGCACCTGTTTATTGTGAAGAAATCGGACTTGAAAATTCTCTCAGAAAAAATATTACGTTATTTGAATTACTTCATATATTTGCAGCAGAAGATCTGAACCTTGGAAAAAGATGGGGTGAGTCACAGATTTACAAGACAATGGCAGTACCTCTTGGAGTAAATGCAAAAGATGAAGTAGTTACTTTAAACCTGCATGAGAAGTTTCACGGACCACATGGACTGGTAGCGGGAACAACGGGATCGGGCAAGAGTGAGATACTGCAAAGTTACATATTATCGGCTGCAACGATATTTCATCCTTATGAAATTGGATTTGTAATTATCGATTTCAAGGGCGGAGGAATGGTAAACCAGTTTCGGAATCTGCCACATCTGATCGGTGCAATCACCAATATTGACGGAAATGAGGTACAGAGATCATTAAAGTCAATAAAGGCAGAATTGATGAAGCGTCAGAATCTTTTCGCGCAGGCTGGTGTGAACCATATTGATAAATATATTGAACTTTATAAAGAGAAAAAAGTGCAGACAGCATTACCACATCTGGTAATTATTGTAGATGAATTTGCAGAGCTGAAGGCAGAACAGCCAGATTTTATGAAAGAGCTGATATCTGCAGCTCGTATTGGACGAAGTCTTGGAGTACATCTGATTCTTGCAACACAGAAACCAAGCGGTGTGGTAGATGGGCAGATCTGGTCAAATTCAAAATTTAAACTTTGTCTGAAAGTACAGTCTAAAGAGGACAGTAATGAAGTTTTAAAAACACCGCTTGCAGCGGAGATTAAAGAACCCGGACGGGCATATCTGCAGGTTGGTAACAATGAGATATTTGAATTGTTTCAGTCGGCATTCAGCGGGGCACCTGCAACGCTTGATGAGAGTGAGGGAAATAAAGAATTTAGTGTTTCCGAACTGAATTTTGCTGGAATAAAAAAAGTGGTTTACCAGAAAAAGAAAATAAAAAAGAAGGATTCCCATACGAAGAACCAGCTGGAGGCAATTGTAGATTATATAGCAGAATATTGCGAAGAAAAAGGAATCAGAAGACTTTCGAATATTTGCATGCCGCCATTGCCGGAATTATTAACCTATGAGAATGGGGAGAGGCTGGATTCAGAAGAAATTTATGCATATATAGGTCTTCTGGATGATCCGGACAGACAAAGTCAGGAAAAACTGAAAATTAACATTACGGCACAGAACTATATACTGATCGGTTCTGCACAGTGCGGAAAGACAAATGTATTACAGACGATTATCCGAAGTCTTGCAGAAAACTATACACCGGAGGAGGTAAATCTTTACATTATCGATTTTGGCTCCATGATTTTGCGCAATTTTGCAGAGCTTCATCATTGTGGTGGTGTCGTGTGCGTATCAGATGATGAAAAATTAAAAAATCTGTTTAAATTGCTGCAAACAGAGATGGTAAAACGAAAAGAAATACTGGCACAGTCTGGGGTAAGTTCTTTTGTTGCCTATAAAGAAGCCGGGTACCGTGACCTGCCACAGATTGTTGTAGTGATTGATAATCTGACGGCATTGAAAGAAATGTATCTGCAGGATCAGGATTATCTGCTGCCATTGTGCAGAGATGGAATAGCAGTTGGTATTTCATTTGTTGTGGCAAATGTTCAGACTTCCGGTATTGGCTATCGCTATCTGAATAATTTTGAAGGACGAATTGCATTGTTTTGTAATGAAACATCAGAGTATGGAATGTTGTTTGAGGGCTGCAGAATGAAGCTGCCAAATATTCCGGGAAGATGTTTGATCCAGTTGAACAAGCACACTTATGAAAGCCAGATGTATTTGTCATTTGAAGGCGAAAAAGAATTCGAACGTGTACAGAAGATACAGGATTTTGTGAAGAAACAGAATGAAAAATACACCGGAATGAAAGCTGCGATAATACCGGAAATTCCAAAAGAACTGACACTATCCTACATCCAGAAAACTTACCCGGATTATTTAGAGGAAGGAAAAGTAATGCTGGGACTTGATTATAATACGGTTTCTCCAATGATGTTAGAAATTGCGCAGGGAGGAATGTTTACGATTTCAGGTAAAAAGGAAAAAGGAAAAGATATCTTTGTAAAATACCTGCTTGAAGCAATGCTGCTTCCGGCATTTGGAGGTACAGACCTGTACATTCTGGATGATATGACACGGAGATGGGCTGATTATGAATTTCATCCGGACACAGCTGTATATGACAATACAACAGGATCTATCCGGACCATTTTTGATGAGGTCGATCAGCGGGTGCAGAGCAGATATGAAGATTTTGCACAGAGACAGGAAGCTGCATTGGATGATGAGAACTGGATCGTAGTTGTCATTGAAAGCTCGGACGCAATTGCAGAGATAAGCGCAGACAAAAAAATAATTGGAACTATAAAAGGAATGCTCGGCAAATACCGCATGATGAAAGTGCTCATACTTATGACCAATGTGGAAAATGCGGCAATTCCATTCAGTGCACCAGATTTAATGAAAATTGTAAAAGATAACCGGAGATATATTATTTTTGATGATATATCCAATATTAAACTGTGTGATCTGTCAGTGAGCATTGCAAAAAAATATGCAAAACCAATAGAATTTTGCGATGCATTCTATGTGAATGAGAATGAGCTGACAAAAATTAAAACAGTAAAATTATCATGATGGAATTCTGTATATGCAGATTTACCATATAATAAAAATTTTAAGGAGGAACAAAAAGATGGCAGTAAACAAAGTGGATTATGAGGTGCTTACAAGTGGAGTGAGCGTGTACTCAAATCAGGCAGGAGCACTTGACGATGTGATCAATTCTTTAGTGCAGATGAATGGTCAGTTGCAGGATGGCTGGACAAACCAGACTGCAGACGCATTCATTGAACGTTTTGAGAATGAATACAAACCGGCACTTGAGAATGCAAGGGATGCAATCCAGAGTATTTCTGATTTCATTCAGAATTACATGCAGAACAGACAGGATGATGATGCACAGGGTGCTGCGGCTGTAAGAGGCTAATCTTTTATCCATGCGGATTCTTGAAAAACAGGAACCCGCATGGATAATCCTGAAAAATGAGAAAAATAATTGAACATAAACATGAAAGTGTTTAAGATAAAAAGTGATATACAGTGGAGGAGAAGGCATGACGAAGTCGCAGTGTTATGCAGAGATTGCGCAAAAACAGAGTGAGATTGCGAATTATAATACAAAAATTGAAAAGCTTAACAGTGAAATTTTGGAATTGAATCAAGTGAAAAGCAGTATCAGTTCGCTTCAGGGATCTTTTTCGGAGTGTAAAAATTCCGGTACATCTAAATTGGAGAATACAGGTGCAGTTCAGAAAATTAACAGTAAATTTACTTCTAAATTTTATGAAGGAATGCATGATTTATATAATGGTGCAGCTTTTTGGAATGCTTCCAGCGGACTGGATAAAGCGATTGAGCGTGTTGCATTGGAGATTACAAGAAAACAGGATGAAATAGCAGGGTGTAATCAGGCGATACAGGATTGTAACAACAGAATCGCTCAGCTCAATGCAGAAATAGCCAGAATTGAGAGAGCAGAACAGGAAGCGAGAGAGGCAGCGGCGAGAGAAGCAGCAGCCCGTGAGGCGGCAGCAAGAGCAGCGTCGGCAAATACATCAAACAAGAAATAACCAGATCAATTCAAAGGAAGGAAGTACAACATGGCAGGAACGGCACTTAAAATAGATGATGATTATGTTTTAGATATGGGAACAACTCTTTCAGATAATGAGACGGAGTTACAGTCAGGTGTAGACAAGTATTTGGAAATTATGAAAAAAATCAGGGAAGATGCTATTAAGGAAGGGGAAACCGCACAGGCATTGGATACCTTTATTACTTATGCTGGGGAATTAAAAAATGTGATCACAGAACATGGTGTGAATGTAAATAAAACGTGTCAAAAATTTAAAGCTGAAATAGATGAAAATGATCAGTATTTATTCTAGGAGGGGCAGATGATGACAAATGTTATAGATACAGAGAAATTAGGCAGTTATATTGTGGAGTTAAAAAATCTGCATACAGAGTGGGCAGCAAAGAACATTGTTATGCCGGATGTCGGAGAATGTGGAGGCAGTACGATTATTCAGATTGAGGAAATGGGAAAACAGTATCAGAAAATGCAGGAGGCATTTGTTTTATTGTTGGAAAATACGATTTCCTACATGGAACAGAGAAAAAGCTCGGTTGAGACGAAAGAAAAGACACATTCAGAAACATTTTCTTCATAGGAAGAAAAAGAAAGCATGGGGATAAGAAAATGTTCAGGGATTTTTCACAGGAAGCAAAAGAAAAGCTGATAAGTTATGTGAATGATACATCTTCCGATGGTATCTGGCAGATTATAAAGAATAGTATTGATTACATGGATGTAAAAATTAAAAACTGGCTGCATACGTTAGACAGTTATGCTTATTTATCTCAAATGGATGGTTATTACCAGACTGTTCTAAATAAGCATGATACAACCATTGAACAGATCGAACAGATTTTTACAGCCGTAGAACATGTAGATACAGCCTATCTCAAGCACGGAGCAGAGATGAATACATGTGCAGAAAAAATCATTAAGTTAATGAATACTCTGGCACAGACGATAGATCCTGCCGGAGGTAACCTTGATATGGCTTCACAAAAAGGTGTTCTCGATGCCGCAGTTGCAGATTTGAAAGATGCTCAGGCAACGGTAGAAAAAGAAATTCAGGAAGAATTGCTGGGAACAGATGCTGCTGGCACAAATTATTGTGGTGATCCTGTGAATATGACAACCGGGAATTTTGTGTATGATAGGGAAGATCTGGTTGTAGGAGGAGAAATAAATCTTTCATTTCATAGGTATTACAATTCAAAAGATGATACAACAGGAACAATTGGAAAAAGTTTTAGACATAACTATGAAATTTCTTTAGAAAAGAAAACGGAAATAAGCGCTTGCATTCATATGTATGATGGACAATGCTTATATTTTGAAAAAGAAAATGATGGAAGTTATAAGGGAACAGGAACTGCTTTAGAAATACTGTTTGAGAATGAAGAAGGGTATAGATTGTGTCGTGCAGGACTAGATAGCATGCAGTTTGATAAAATGGGAAAATTGGTGCGTGCGGAAGATATAAACGGCAGAGGAATAACATTCTCATATAATGAAAGTGGTTTATTGGAAACAGCTTGTGCAGATAATGGAAATATCTTTTCTTATTATTATAATGAAAAAAATCTTTTGGTAAGAGTTGAAGATCAGTCAGGAAGAAAGATATTACTTACATATAAAGAAAATTTGTTGGAAACAGTCACACTTCCAGATGGTGGAGTCTATCAGTATCAATATGGTGTTGACGGAAGAATCTCACATGTTGAGAATGCCGGTGGAGTTACTACCATATGTAACGATTATGATAATAAACATCGTATTACGCGTCAGAAATTTCCAGATGGTGGAGTGATGGAATTTTTGTATGATGATGTAAAAAAGAGAGTTATTTGTACGGAGCGTAATGGCCAAAAAATAATATATGTGCATGATAATTTATATCGTCATACGGAAACTCTCTATGAGGATGGAACAAGGGAAGAATATATTTATAATGATAAAAATCAATGTGTCTGCGTAACGGATCGTAATAAAAATAGAAGACGTATGGCATATGATAACAGAGGAAATCTGACGCAGGTAACAGATGAAGCAAAACGCAGAATCAATATGACATATGATGCAAATAACCATTTATTAAATGTGAGTATAAATGGTAAAGCAAGATTAAAGCATTATTATGATGCACATGGAAATTTGATCTGTACAGAAAATGCGGATGGAGCTATTGTCAAAATTGAGAATGATAAGGCAGGAAGACCAACTACAGTAGTGCAGCCGGATGGCAGTGAAGTTGCTTTTACATATGATGATCGGGGAAACATTATTTGTATAAAAAAAGCAACCGGCGGTGTAGAAAAATATCAGTATGATAATTTGAACCGTGTCATTAAGACAGTGGATGGAAATGGAAATGAGACTTCATATCAGTATGATGTGGCAGATAGAATTGTAAGTGTAAAAAATGCTAATGGAGATACACGTACATACCAGTATAATAAAAATGGAAATTTAACAGAAATTTGTGATTATGATGGATATACTTTAAAAGCAAAATATAATGGCATAGGACAGCTGGAATATTTAATAGATAAAGAAGGCGCAGCAACTAAATATTTATATGATAAAATGTGGAATATTTCTAGTATTATAATGCCGGATAAGGCTGTATACAATTATATTTATAATAAGGAAAACCAGCTGAAGGAAGAAGTTTTACCTTATGGGAGCACGATAAAGTATAACTATGACGCTCTCGGAAACTGTATTGCAGTTACGGATGCGGAAGGAAACGTTACATCGTATACCTATGATTGTGCAAATCGGATAATAGAAGTGTTAGATTCAGATGGAGAAAGGACATCCTTTACTTACGATAAGGATGGAAATTTGATTACAATTGTAAATGCATTAGGTGACATTACATCTTATACATATGATGAAATGGGCAGACGGAACAGTGTAACGGATGTAGAAGGAAATACAACGAGTGTCTATTACAATAAAATGGATCAGGTACAGAGGATTTGTTATCCAAATGGCAGCAGTACAGAATATTTGTATGAGAAAGGTGGACGGTTACATAAGATTCAATATCCAGATGGGGCAGTCGAAATTTATACATATGATAATGAAGATAATCTGATCCAGCGGACAAATGCATTAGGTGAATGTGTTCAGATGAAGTATGACAGACTTAATCGCTTGACAGATTTAATAAATCCAGCAGGTGGAGTACGGCATTATTCATATGATGCAGTTGGCAATGTGGTAGAGATGATTGATGAAAATGGAAATCGAACATCTTACGAATACTCTCCAAATGGCGATTTGACGTGTGTGACAGATGCTTTAAACAACAGGACATATTACACATATGATAAGGTTGGAAATCTTTTACAGATAAAACGTACCGGGGAACAAGGGGAGAGCGACTCTGTTACTGATTATAAATGGGATCTGCAAGGAAATGTGATCCAGATCAAAGATCCATTGGGTGCAGTCGAATATTTTTCTTACGATAAAAATGGAAGAATGGCAGCCAAAACAGATCGTGATGGTTGTGTCACAAACTACAAATATAATCCAACTGGACAGATAAGTGAGATAGTGTATGCAGATGGTCAGAAAGTAAAACTTTCTTATAATGCACTTCGACAATTAGAAGAAATGAAAGATTGGATAGGAAGTACCAGAATCCGTCTGGACAAAATGGGAAGACCGCTTTCTGTTACAGATGCAGATGGTCAAAAAGTTTCTTATGAGTGGAACAATATGGGAGAGAAAACGAAAATAGTTTACCCGGATGGAAACGAGGTGCATTATACCTACAATATAGCCAATCAGCTTATACAACTAGAAAATGAAACTGGTGTGATTACATATGACTATGATGAAATGGGGCGTTTTAAAACAAAACATCTTCCTAATGATGTAGTCACATCGTATTCGTATAATAATATTGGAAGAATAGCAAAAATCACGCATCATGATCAGGAAAAAATAATCGATTCTTATGACTATACCTATGACAATGTGGGAAATAAAATAACAGTTGATCAAAAGCGGAGTGGAACAGGAATACAGAATGTAAGCTATACCTATGGTTATGATGCGGTAAATCGGCTGATACATGTCAGCAGAGAAAAAGAGAGGCTTAGAGAATATACATATGACGCCTTTGGGAATCGCATAGAGAAAAAAGATTTTGAAAATGAATCAATAATACGTTATTCTTACAATGCGAATAATCAGCTTATCAGTGAGACGGGCAATTTACTTGAAAAGACTTATCAATATGATCAGCGAGGTAACATTCGAAAAATCTGTGAAGATGGTAAAGTATTAAAAGAATTTACATTTGACTGTACAAATAGGTTAAAAAAGGTTCAAAAATTTGAAAATGGAATTACTGATATAGCAGAATATGCATATAACGGTCTCGGACAGCGAGTCAGACAACAAATATCTGGAAAAAAAGATATACACTACACGCTGGATCTGACAAGAAAATATCATAATCTTTTACAAAGCAATGAACAACATTCTGGAAGAAGACAGCAGTTTTTCTGGGATGGAAAAGCAGCTGGAATGCTTGAAAATGGAAAAAGCACATATTATTTGCAGGATGATCATGGAAGCACGATGTGTATGGTAGATATGCAAAGAGAGATAGATGCTTTGTATGCATATGATGAATTTGGTATGCCTGTGTATAAGAATGAGAAGTATACGCAGCCATTTGGTTACACCGGATATCAGATGGATGAAATCAGTGAGTTGTATTTTGCGCAGGCAAGACGTTATGATTCCAGAACAGGGCGGTTTGTAAGTGAGGATCTGATCAAAGGATTCCCGGAAATGCCGTTTACAATAAATCCATATATTTATTGTTGGGATAGACCGGAAGATTTTGAAGATAATGATGGGGAATGGCCAACAGTTGTAATTGGGGCACTTGTAGGCGGTATTGTAAGTGGCGTTATTGAAATCGGAAGTGAAGCATTAGGCGGAGAAGGGATTGATCCAAAGAAAATTGGACTTGAATTTGCAAAAGGAGCAGTGAAAGGGGCAATTGCAGGAACAGGAGCTGGACTTTTGGTTACTGCGGCTAGTAATGGATTGATTGATAGCACCGCTAATGCAATTGAACAGAAATTTATAGAAGGAAAACAGAATATTGATGTTGGAGAAGTGGTAGAAACAGGCGTGTGGAGTGCAGGTACAACATTGGCGTTTGGAGGTCTGGATAAAGCGGTTGATAAGGTTAAGAGTGGTATTGGCTGGGATAAAGCGGTAAAGCAGTTGAAAGATGAGAAGGGAATTTCTGCGTGGATGGAGAAACGACGTATAAGCACTGAGAAGATAAAACTGCGGGAAAAGCGATCATTAAGTGATATTATTCATGGAAGAAACCAGCCACATAAAAAGGAGTATACGAAAATATTGAATGATTTAAATGTGCGGGTTGAGGTGCTGAAATCAAAAACCGATTTGGATGACATAAGGGGGAATGTATGCCGGAACGCCAGAAAGAGAGCTACTGAACATCTTGGAAGAAAGAAAGCATTAAAATACATGATTATCAATTATTCCGGACAAAAATTAGTAGGTGGCGTGAAGGACAAGATAAAGAATTCTATAAGGAATAACCTGTATCTTAGTAATCTGAAGGATGCCGTGGATATTGATGGTCATGTAAATCGATTTATATGCGCATTTACATAAGAAATTGGAGGAGAAAAACATGTTAGCATTTTGGGTAACATTAATCAAAGTTATAGCTCCGTGGGTGGCGGCAGCGGTAGTGATTCATTATCTGAATGTGTATAATGAGAAAAAATATCCGGAGTTTTATAATTCGGATAACGAAAACAATCCCAAAAGTTTATTTGAGAATTTGGAAATAGGGTATCCGTTTGAACTGGCTTTCATAATGTATGTAGGTTTGTTGTTTTTTTTGATATGTCTTATTGGAGCTTATGTAGATGATCAGTTGAACTGGTTTACAGGAGGTATTTTTGGATTTTTTGAATTATTGTCTATATATGCGGTTTTAGGCACGCACGTCTGGAAAATCTGGGTAAAAGGCGAAAAAATCATTTATCGCAGTTACACAGGCATAAAACATTATTATACATTTGCAGACATTACCAGAGTGTCAGAACGATTAGACGGCGGATATGAATTTTATTCCGGGAAGAAAAAGCTTTTCAGGATTGATAATAATCTGTCAGATGGCGCAATATTAGCAGGAATGTTGGAAGCTAAGAAAATCCCATGCGACAAAGCGGGAATGACTATTGATAAATTTACATTAAAAACAAGGGGCGTTTATAAAGCTGTTTCCGCAATGTCAGTAGGCTTTTTCTGCTGGATGGTATGGGTGATGATCGAGCAGAATGAGACAAGCATAATATTCTTCCGTCCGATGCTTGCATTGGCGGTAATTTCATTGATTATTTTCATAGACCTTATAACTGACAGATTTTCAGTAAATGGAACAAGAGTGACACGCAGACGCGGACTGATCGTGAAAAAATTTGACATCAGTGAAATTGAGAGTACGAGATTGAAAAAAGGATTGTTCGGTGAAAAAATTGAGTTCTATGTGAAAGGAAAGTGTATCGCAAAAGTCTCAACGAACAACCAGCCGTATGATTTACTGGACAGGCGCATTAGAAAGGAACATATTTTGCGTAAAAGATAAAACATATAATCAGAATTGTTGATTAATTATTCCAAAACATACAAATGGTGGTAATAAAGCTTACAAATAGCTCGAAAAAGAGCGAGAAGTTTGATGCTCATATAAGAAATCAATGCCCGTATGATTCTGTATAATTTCTGTGAATTAAATACAGCATTTCTTAACTGAACAGTATTTTCAATGCATGAACGCATATGATATACTGTTTTCATCATAAAAAACATTATCTAAATGACATTGGGTGTATAAGAGGTGTTTGAGAAAAGAATAAAAGTTTGTGCTATCGGCTACGTATTTTCAGTGATACTTGGAATTATTTTAGGGTTATATGAATCGAGAAAAATTATTGTGAAAAACAAAGTTATAAAACAAATGCTGCATATCATATGTGCGATATTAGGATTTTTCATTATATTTTTATGTTCAGTAGGAAGGCGTTTCATGGGGCGCAGGGGAGCAATATTAATAGAAATGACAGGTGGACAAAAAAATAGTGCTATAGGTTTTTGGTATTGTATTCTGGGACTGACATTGGTTTTCACTCTTATAAGTTCCATGCTTATAACATGTGTTATAGCTGTACCAGATCAGTTTAAAAAGGGTAAAAAGGCATAGTTTATTGAGATAGGAGATATGAAAAAAGATGAGGAAAAAGAATAATGAAACATTATTTATTTTATGAGAAAAATCATAATAAAACTATTTTTCAATATAAAGCCACCTATTTGTGGCTTTCGTTTGCAATGATGATGAGTATTATGGCAGTAATTGGATTTATAACTGAAAAACAATTACCTATATTATTAGTATTAGCAGGATTACTTTTTTTCCCAGGAGTTCCTATAGCAGTAAAGAATTATAAAAAAGCATATTATATTCAGTTAGAAGATATGTGCATTGTTTGTAGCGGAAGAATAAATAATTTATTTAGAAAAACTAGGATGATGTATCAGGATATAGGTTATGTTGAAAGAGGAAGAGAGGAACCGGTGATATATCCGTATGGCACGACAAGAGAACAGATGGTAAAAGAGTTTGGTAGATACATTAATGTATATAATAAAGACAAAAAATATCTGTTTTCTTTTAGAGAAAAATCATCAATTATGGATATATTATTAAAAAAAAATCCACATATACAGATAGTAGAAAGATTAGAGGATTATCATGTGTAGTATCAGTTGAAAAGATCATAATCAGAATATTATTAGTAGAAGGAGAAGCTCACTTTAAATTGCAGGTGAAACCAATAGAGTTTTTTAACGATTTTATTACATGACTTTGGAAAAAGTATTTTTCAGATGCAGAATGCATATTAGCTATTTGATTTTACAGGCTACGTTCAGTTATTGATAATCCAACTACCAAAATCAATGCCGCAGAAGCTGGTGTAAGTGTAGGAAATTTTAGAAGAACCACAGGAGGAAAAATAAAAAATGGCTTGGCAGAGATGGTAAATCTCTTAGAGACAATATTAAAGACTTTGTATTTGGATTGATTGATGGAGAAAATGGTGATGAGAAAGAGTAGGGAGATTTTAAAAAATTTCATAAGAATGGCTTTTGTAAATATTTTTTTCTTAATATTAGAATTAGCTATTGCATATGTTGAAAAACAACCAATGAGAATTATTTTGTATATTAATGCGTGTTGTTTTGTTATCTTGTTGATAATTACAATTATAAAATTGATAAGAAAAGATGATGAGTTATCAATGTATTCGTCATTGCTATTATTTGTTTGTTCCATTTCATGGGTGCTACCAATTTTACTTTATGGTTCTATATTTGGAAAAAGAACAGGAATAGTTGCAGGAATTCTTTATATTGCAAGTATAGGAATTGGAATATTAATTCCCCTATTGCAAGGAAAAATTGATAAAAATAGACCATTTTGGATTGCAATAAGAAAAATTACCACTACATTTACCGTGTGTATTATTTTTGTTTTAATTGTTTTAGGACAGGCTTTTAGAGGGGCACATGGTGGAAGACTTATGCAGAAAACAATGTCTGCCTCGGCAACAGGAAGGTTTATGTGGGGATTAGTACTATTTATGTCAATGATGTTAGGAGGACTTTCAGTTTTTTGTATAATTGGAAATTCACAAAATCCTAATTCGGAGTTTAATAAAAAAAGGAGAAGGAGTGGGCAATAAATATTGAAGTGTGTGGAGAATGTGAAACTTGGAACAACATCATCTATTCGGAAACCGAAGCAGTAAAACCCATTATTATAATAAAAGGGGAAGGGAATATGCTCAGACAAACTTATTGAATAATAGTAATAATATTCTTGGATCTGATTTAAGTAGAATATTATACAATGAGTCTGTTCGTGAAGAAATATTAAGTTATATAAAAATACAATTGGCGGATGGAATATCTAATATAAACAGCGAGGTATTAACGTTTATTATAACTCAACAATTATCTGAAAAAAATGGAAGTGGGGAATAATATGTATGACAGCAAAAACAATTTATTATTTAATAACGGTGTTAGAATTATACATATTTTCAGTTGGAGCCTGCATCTATATAATGCGATATGAGACATTATCCCCGAAAGCAGCTAAATTATATAAGATAATCATTAGTGTAGATATCATATTAAGTAGTTTATTCCTGATAAAATATTTTACAATGGATAATAAAAATGTTCATAATTATGTAAGTACTTCATTAGATATTACGATTGTTATATGGATCTTAGAGGTTATCATCATTGCATTTAAAGGCATATCTAATACAACTAAGCCAGTTCAAAGAGAGAGTTTCGATTTAAAAGAAGAATTTTTAACAGAAGAAAATGTAAAGATTTGTTACTCACAACGAAAAAAAGAAAATAATTTTAAAGGAACCATAGTGTTCATGCATCCGGATTATTACAAAAGTGATCTGAATGGAAGGGTATGGTATCAAAACAAGAGGAAAAAGAGATTACTTGGTCATATAGGAAAATATGATGAGATATCAGACTTTTTTGTAAGAGCAGGATATCATACACTGAGATATGATCACAGTGATATTGAGACACAGATTCCTATACAGCCGGTATTGCAAACGATTAATAAAGTTTTAAAAGAAAGAAACTCCGGCAGAGTTATAGTATTTTGTGCAGGAAATATAAATGATTTTATAGGGGAAATTGTAGAGGGGCTAAATCCAACAGAACTTATTTGTGTAGGAATCACAAATCGGGATACTTTGAATTATATCAATCGTTTAAAAGAGAGAATGCCAATATTTATCGGAGATTTTGGAGATGATCCATACTGCAATGTAAAAAATGAAAATGCCATACATTTTGAAAATACGGATTTCACTTTTTGTGTGAGAGGAAAAAGAAAACTGAAAAAATATGGTCGATCTGCTGATAATGAAGGAATTACAGATGTAGGAGCGCTAGAGGTTATTAAGGGGTGGCTGATATAAAGGAGACGGATAATATTTTCAGTTGTTATCAGTATAAAGTAATTGTCAGTAACAGAACGGTGTATAAAGAGTTTGAAATTGCAGCATAGAAAAATCAAAAGAATAGAAAGTTAAGAGGAATATAGTTATGTTGTCTTATAATAGTATTGTCTATATTGCATACACTTTGGTTTTGATTGTAATAATTACATGTTTGACATACATGAATGCTGAGGCATGTTCTGGTTATGATCTGGTAGAAAAAACTGAAATGCAGGATGAACGAATCGGAAAAATATATATGGGTTTCTGTAGTGTGTTTATAACAGTGGTAATGGTTGTATTTTCTATAATTTGGCCACCAGTTCTTTTGGATGTGCCGGAATACCTTAGCGGAACTGGCGAAACGGTAACGGGCACAATTACAGAGTTTACAGACAAAATCAGACCGGTTGAAGGAGAATGGGCATTAGTATCGGCAAAAATACAGGACGAAAATACGAAAAAGATAGTTTCTATAAAAAAGACATATTTTCCATATGTGCAGGTAGGAGATCAGGTGACAGTAAGTTACTTACGCCATTGTAAAATGGGAATGGTTCAGGAAGTAAATGGAAAGCCATATGCTTTAGAACGAAGGGCAAATAAAGCATTCTATATCATAATAATGATTTTATTACATTTGTATTTCATTGCGAGGATGCTGCTTGTATTAAAAGAAAGTATAAAATCTGAGAAAAAGTACAAAGTACATATCCATAAGGGAAGGTGTATCACATGGATCTTTGCGGCAGAAATGATAAATGCATTGGGTTCTATCATACTGGCAGCGTCTATGGTGGGGAAATGTAATACTGCAGTAAAAATAATTTGGAATATTCTGGTAGTAGTTTTTTATATACTTATATTTGGTTTATTTATGGAAGACCGCTACATCTTAAAAGTGAACCGTAAACGTATTTTCTATTGTGACCGAAAGCTGAGGTATTTGGGACAGGCAAGTGAAATAAAAGGTGTAGAAAGAAATGGAAAACAGATTGATGTTATATTAGAAAATGAAAAAAGACTTCCTGTTTATGATATAGAAACGAGTAATGGAATGGAAACAGATTGAAATCCTAAGGGTACATGAGTTTGAAGCGGTTAACCAGATGAGCAGTTCTATGGGCGAGTATGGTGGAATCGTAAAAAAGGCAGAATATCAATATAATGGTCTGGGACACAGAATTAATCAAAAAATATGGAAATATGAACAGATTCAGCCAGAAAATCCAGAACATCAGATTCAGTATACATTAGATCTGACCAGACAGTATTACAATTTGTTACAAAAAGAGGACAGTTATACGGAAACGGTGACAGATAAAACCCCAGAATCTGGAATACAAAGTTTTTACTGGGACAGAAATGTAGTATCCATGGAAGTCTGTAGGAAAGATAGCAGTTAGCACGTTACAGGGAGCTGGTGAAGGAGTTGTGTTGGGAACAGGTAATGTACCTGCTGCAGCAATGACTACGTTTGTTATAGAGATTGCTGGGGCAATATATTGAAGCAGAGAGTTTATATGATATGGCAGTAAACAGAATAAATTCGTTTGGAGATTCGCTGTTAGATGAAACCATAAATAGGATAAAATTATTCGAAAATTCTAAGTTAAATAACGAAGAAAAGGAGTAAAAAGGAATTGGAAAGAGTGGAGTGTACGGGAAAGTGTTACTATGTATTAGCATTAGCATTATTTCAGTTTATAGAATGTGGAATGTTGTTATTAATAATATTAAAGTGTAAAGTTGAAGGTTTTCTTGCGTATGTATTATTAGATTTGACATTAGTCATGCTTTTTTTGCCAGTAATATATTTTTTATTGTATTGGAAAAATAAGAAGATAGTAATGTCAAAAAATGAGATTACCTACTATCCGATACTTGGTAAAGTTAGAACATATTCATGGAATGATGTGAGAAAAGTACGTTATGCATCAGGAGGTCGTGGTTCAAAAGGAAGAATTATTATAGTTACTGACAAAACAATTTCAATTGAAAAAGATATGAAACAATTTGCACTAATAGAAAAAATGATAAAAGAAAAGGGATACTTACAGGTGAAAATTAAATAAGTACAGTGATTGAGAGCAGATTTTATTAGAGCAATCTTATGGCTACGATGCCTTTGGGAACCGGAGCAGAACTGAGTACCGGACAGCGGGCAGCCTGCCAGTACCATAACCTTCTGCAGAAAACGACCAGCATGGGAAGCGGCGGAAGCCGGACAGAGGACAGAAGATATGATGCCGGAGCGGGTCGTTTCATAAGCGAGGACTTCATAAAAGGACACATCGCAGTGCCATACACGATGAACCATTACAGCTACTATTTTAACAGACCGATGGATCTGGTGGATCTGAATGGCATGTGGCCGAAGTGGGTTGAAACGACGGTAAAAGCGGTTACCGTGGTGACAACCGTTGTTGCTGTTGGTGCAGTAGTTGTTGGAACAGGAGGAACAGCAGCACCATTTATAGCGGGTGTACTTTTGGCAGGTACTATTGGTGGTTTCGCAAACGAAAATATTGGTGGAAGTTATAGTAATAGTTTTTTGGGTGGGTGTTTTACAGGAATAATTCAAGGTGCAGGAAGTATGTTGGGACCTATTGGAAATACAATTGGTGGAGGAATTGGGTCAGCAGTTGGAACAATGGTAACGGAATATCTTGATAACATTGATTCGACGGTAGAAAAAAAACATGAAGAAATAGGGGCAGATGCTTTGACTTCTGGATTAAAAGGTTTAGTATGGGGAACTTTTACAGGCTCGGTTCAAGGAATAACATTTTATAATGATGTAGCATTAGAAAAAAATGTGGTAGATTCATTTAGTGGTTATACGAAAACTACAGGAAATGTATTAAATACTTTCTATGGAGCAACTACAACAATGATATCAAATGAAAGTTCATTTGATAAAGAATAAGGATATGTGAAGGGAAAATAATAAATATGGTATATAGACAAACTTTGGAAATAAAGAATATTTGGTTTAAAGTGATAGCAACGTTGATTCTCTCTATTATTTTTATGAGTTTTAGTTTTTTAAATATTTTTCCAGTTTTTCCTATTCAAGTGAGTGCAGTCTTGTTTTGGGCAGTTTCGATCTGCTTTTTGACATTTTACATAGGTTATCTTATTCGGTATCATTCCGAAAAATGGTATTATCAAAATAGTGAGCTGGTTTTGTGTAGACTTTTTCACAAAAAAGTAAAAGTAAATATTTCTGATATAAAGGAATTAGTGATAGGAGAATCCTATATTTATTCAAGATACGGAAGAATTTATTTGAATACAGTGTATGTAGAGAACGGAAAAAAGAAAAAGATAAAGTGCCCATGGGTAAGTATTCTAATGACACCGAAGGTAGAAAATTTGAATGATGCAAAGGATTATGACATATTGGTTGAGGCGAAGCAAAAGCAGACTTGGGGTTTTTCAATGTATGATATGGAAAGAATGAAAACATTATTAAAAGAATTTACAGGAAACATATATATTTCAGATAGTATAAATGAAAGTGCTAAACCACTTATTTCAGAACTGAAAGATTATTGTAACAGTGTTAAATTAAAATGCGTGAATTTTTAAGGGATACATAGATTGATGAACAAAGTTATTTGCGAATGGAGAAAACATGACTTAAAACGAATGTGACAGATGGTAGAGCAGCAGGTAAGCCATTTGGAAAGATAACACATGGAGATAGAAAATGTTTATAATAATTTTGTGTACAATTATTGATTTGATAATTAGTAAATTAAGCCCATTTATTATATTGTTCATTTTATTTAGATGGTATAAAAAAATGATGGGTTAATAATAAGTGAGCAAGATTGTGCTAATTTTATTAACCAATACAAGAATAGTTCAGATGAAGGAATGAGAGCGTGGGCTGAACTTTATAAAAGCGATGAAAGAACAAGGAGATTGAGTAGAATTGTTTTTTGATAGTATTTATGATAGTGTCGATCTTTGCGATAATGGTTGTTTATTATAGTTTTAAGAATTATGTGGGATAAGGGGTTAGAAAATACTCAATACAAAAATTAATATAATTGTTAGTTTTATAACGAGTGGAGTGATTTTAGTAGGAATATATTGTTTGAATAGTATATATGTGTTCGTTGATGGACTTGGAATAGGTACGCTTATTGCAGGAATACTTTTTTTGAGTTCAAGTGCAGGTATTGGGGTTATAGAGCATATAAAAAAACATAATAAAGAATAAAATATAAGATATTATTTGCAAAATGAATTATACACAGAATAAAATAGGAATTTGACAGGAGATGGTAAATCTTCTTAGAGATAATATTAAAGACTTTGTATTTGGATTGATTGATGGAGAAAATAATAATGAGAAAGAGTAGGGAGATTTTAAAAAATTTCATAAGAATGGCTTTTGTACATATTTTTTTCTTGATATTAGAATAAGCTATTTCTGTACTAATTGTTTTAAGACGAGTTTTAGAGGAACACATGGCGGAAGACTCATGCAGAAAACAATATCAATCTCGTCGACAGGAAAGCTTATGTGGGGTGGAATATTTATAATCAAAAAAGAATATGATTCCAGAAAATATTTAGGGTATATCTATTTATTAATTTCCTTGGGACTTATGTTGCAGACAGTGATACAAGGAAATATACCTGTTGAGAGCAGAGTAAAAATGTGTATTGCTGGTTATGTGGCGACACTTGTAGTTGGCTTTCTTGTAGGATTATATGCAACAAGGAAGATTATTGTGAAGAATAAATTTGTAAAAGAAATGTTACATGTGGGTTGTACTATATTAGGATTTTTAATTATTTTTATATGTTCAACAGGGAGGATGTTTTTTGGACGCAGGGGAGCAATATTAGTAGAAATGACAGGAGGACAAAAAAATAGTGGAAGATGCATGTGGTATATTATCTTAGGTATGACATGCTTACTTAACTTTATTGGTTTTTTGCTTATAACCTGTGTTGCAGCAGAACCGGATCATTTTAAAGAGAAGAAACAAGGCAAATAATTAATAATCGAGACCGTTTCAAGTTTTGTGTAATTTCTGTGAATTAGTGACTTCTCACGCTGTGGTAAAAACATCTAAAAATACC
>OGWR01001037.1_pt1 | contig 23727 bp, 19 predicted proteins | sample 1576061 | NCBI WGS metagenome assembly OGWR01 (sample SAMEA3541511, study PRJEB24748) | human gut metagenome | biome: human gut; feature: human-associated habitat; material: faeces | place: China | collected 2012 | reverse complement strand
TATGACATCGCAAATAAAAACCTTAACGATTGCCGGCTTTATTCGCCCGTGAACGCGCCATGCGCACCCCCGCGCGCCCTCTGCCGTCATGCGCGCAAGCCCTTGCGGCCGCAGGCTTTTTCGTTCGCACGTCAGGTGTTATGTAAACCGCTTATCGCCGCCCGTGTCGAATCCGCGCGGATGCACGATTTCATGTCGACAAAAGAGCCTCAAAATGTTTCTTAGCGGTTTCTTAGCACACTCTTGGCACGTTCTTAGCGCGCTTTTCCCGCGCTTTCCGCGCGAAGAAAACGACATTCTGTCGTCTGCCGCGCGCGCAAAAAGGGCCGCCCTTTCGGGCGGCCCTTCGCACGTTTTTTCCCTTTTCCCGCCCGCGTCACGCCGGGTTGACGTGCACGGTGCAGTGCTTGACGTCCGGGTAGTCGCGCTCCAGCTCGTGGTGCACGGCCTCGGCGATGACGTGTGCGTCCCGCAGCGGCAGCGCGCCGTCGACCGCGATCTCGGCGTCGACATACGTCCGGCTGCCGAACAGCCGCGTCTTGATATCGTCCACGCGCACGACGCCGGGGGTGCGCTGCATCGTCTCGCGCATGGCGGCGACGGTGTCCGGGTCGCACGCCCGGTCGACGAGCCGGTCGATGCTCTCGTGGAAGATGCCGTAGGCCACCTTGAAGATGAACAGGCAGATGACGATCGACGCGATGGGGTCGAGGATGGGCACGCCGAGCCGCGCGCCGAGCACGCCCGCAAAGCTGCCGATGGACGACAGCGCGTCCCGTTTCTTGTTCGCTTGTACTGAAAATCAATTCCAAACTTTTTGAGAGTGTAACCGTTCTGCACCAGATCTCTTGTTACTCTGTTGGGATAAAACGTTTCATCGGAAACACTTTTCAGAACATTCACTAATTCCGAAGCTGTACCGCAGAAATCAATATGCTTCTTAAGATACACATACAGTGCAGCCAGAAAAATGTTATCTTTATTTTTGCAGTTGAGCGGCTCATCGGTGACGATCCACTTCTTTAAATTGCTGTCAAACTGCAAATTAATTTCTGCGTTTTCAATATCACGACCTACACAATGAAGCTTTGCTGTACGACTTCCACGCTTGCTTTCAATCAGAACCATGCTTCCGTCAACACAACCGCTTAAGCCTGTACTGCCTGAGATCATATTAAATGGATCGCTGTCAGCACACTTTCGTGTGTGATGCACAACTACGATTGTAATTTCAAGCTTGTCGGCAAGTACTTTCATCACAGACAGTTCTTTGTAATCAGTGCCGTAGCCTGACTCCGATTCGTTACGCACCTTTTGCAGAGTGTCAATGAACACAACTTTTAAATCGTAATGCTCATTTTTAAAATCCGTAATCTGTTCTTCCAAGCCATTTCCAATCGCCTCAGACATAATTACGAAATACAATCTTTCCGCAGGCTCGTCCGTAATTTCGTAAAGACGATTTTGGATTCGTACATAGCTATCTTCCAGACACAAGTACAGCGCAGTTCCTTGTGTAGTTTGCTGACCTAATACCTTTTCTCCTTTCGCTATAGACAAGCACATATCAAGCGCAAGCCACGATTTTCCGACTTTTGGTGCTCCTGCTAAGATATACAGACCTTGTGCAAGCAGATTGTCAACTACAAATTCAATCGGTTTGTACACTGTGGTCATGATTTCCTCGCAGGACTTTGAGTTGAACTTTTTCAATTTATCAAGCCTCCTATTCAATTTTCAAGTTTCTGTTGCTTTTCGTTTTAATTTACTTTGTAAATCGCATTCAAATTTTTTACGCACATTAATTAAATTTCCGATATCAATATGTAACCAAAACAAAAAAGCCCGTACACTTTTCAGTTTCACGATTTTTACAAAAGGATATAGTTATCCCATTGTTACCAAAATCGTGCCTGAAATATGTACGAGCTTAAAGCTCTAAAAGTATTTGCCGATATGTTTATCTAAGTAAGAGGCACTTACTGTTTAATTTTATGTTGAACTATGTCGTCCCTATTTAATATTATATCATTAGAACACTCGTTTGTCAACAGCTAATAAAAAACCTGTTTGCGTTCCAAGATTTTTTACTCTCGGAGCACGCTTTGTTTTGAACTATAAGTTTATCACACAGTGCTACAAAATTCAGTAACCAAATTAAAGCATAAGCAATAAACTCTCCAAAACGACTTGACTTCTCTCTAAAACAGAGTTAACATACGACAAAATGTGCAGTATACACCGACATCATCTTATAATATACCACTAAAAGATAAAAAAATCGGCCTTTCGCCGATTTTAGTGGGTAACCACTGTTGATGTGCCTTGAAAATAATCTTCCAATCGGGTAGAATGAAAGTAAATACGGTTGAGGAGGATACTCTTATGAACACAGTGGATATCTTTTCGGCAGGGCTTGGCTTGACGGAGCCGTGGTTTGTATCTGACGTACAGCTTATTCCTTCCGAGGAAAGCCATGAGCTGGAACTGCACATCACTGTAGACTTCAAGCGCGGAGCTAAGTTTAACATCCTTGATGACGATGGTAATCTTATCTGCGATGCCAATGGTCAGCCGCTTGAACTGAATGCCGCAGATACGGTTGAACGCACTTGGAGACATCTCAACTTCTTTCAGTATAGGACCTTCCTCCACGCAAGAGTACCGAAAGTACGCTGGAATGGAAAGTGTCCGCAGGTCAGTGTGCCGTGGGCGAGAAAACACTCCGGCTTTACGCTTTTGTGAAGCATTTTAAGGCTCATGGCGGTGATTCCAATATGGAATCTCTTTCTTTGAAACGCTTGAAAACCGGAATGGCGTATTCTATGCGTGTATCATTACAGGACATCTATGAGACTTGCGTTGATAAAACATCAGACGAGACAAAGAGGTTTACCGATGGAAGATGTTATGAAAATCGCTGCAACCATCTGAGCTGTTCCCCCATTCGTCTCCGTCGGCAAAGACTTCACAGCATTTCTTTCAGGTTCTGTCAAGGGTGGCGGTCGGTTTACAGTGAGTTTCCGGATACCCACTACCCACTAAAATCGGTGAATAACCATAAACCTTTCCATATGCATTTAGATTTTCAATTACGTGTTTAAAATCTCAATTACATCGAGTGTTTTTATTATCAGGCTCAGGTATTCCAGCAAAGGCGGATGAAATAAAGGTCTGAATATGATTTGTTTCACCTTCAAACCATTCATCAGGATTAAATATAATCAATGTATGCCATTAGCACCTTCTTTTACCGATAACTCAAGACCAGGTAAAAGAAAAATGCCATCCTTTTTAGCCAGAGCTCTTATTCCGTTATATTCATCTTTATCAAATTTATTATGATTAGTAATAACACCTATTTTATATTAGCATCCTTTAGGGCTCTAACATAGCTTTTTACAAAATCGTTTTTTTACCTGTATATGTGAATTCTTTATCTTTACAAGTATGCAGATGAAAATCTGCTCTTAAAAATTCCATTCCGTTATAAAACACATTATTCTCCTCACTGCATTAATTCTAAGTAATCAACAATAGATTTTGTTATGTGCCAAAACATTACAGGTGGAATAGCGTTACCTATTTGCCTGTATGCACAGGCTTCACTTCCAGCAAATTCAAAACTATCAGGGAAAGATTGTATTCGTGCTGCTTCACGAGGTGTAAATCTTCTATATAATTCTCTTGCTGGATCAACTAAAATAACAGGATCACGAGAATTAAGGCTTACTTTAGCAAGATGACTTGTAACTGTTAAGCAAGGCTCGTCTAAATTCTGTGCCAAGCCTCTTTTCATATTATTCTTTGCATTTTTCATACCCTGAACTGCTTTTTCAGAAAAATAATATCTTTGATTATCAATAGCAAGTTCAGGAACAGCTACTGATAGCGGCACCCATTTACCTTCGTTAGTAGGTAATGGAAAAGAGTATTCTCCTAATTGATTATATATATCGTTCCTGATGCCTACAATAATTACACGCTCCCTCTTTTGAGGTACGCCATAGTCAGCTGCATTTATTAACTTTGAATAAACCTTATATCCAGCATCTTCAAATGCCTTTACAACCTTTGCGAAGATTTTTCCTTTGTGAAGTATCATAAATCCTTTGACATTCTCAGCAATGAAAACTTTAGGTTGTTTTGCAGACACAATACGAACCATTTGTTTATATAGATTCGCTCTATCATCAAATGGGTCTTTTGTGGGGTTAACCGTTGAAAATGACTGACAAGGAAATCCACCTGTTAAAATATCACAAGCAGGTACTGCGTCCGATGCTATTTCGCAGACATCTTCGCATAACACTTCATCTGATTTGAAATTTAATTTATAGGTATCTATCGCTTTTTGATCTATATCACAAGAAAATACCAATTTACAAGGGTTTTTCTTATATCGTTTTTTGTTGAACAAAAAACCGCCGATTGTCCCCATATCTGCACCACCACAGCCACAGAATAGCGACACTACATTAAACATACTTATCCTCCAATACTTGTATCAAGAACTGAATCAACAGCAATACTGCTGAAATCTACACGATATGTCAAAGGGGTAACCTCTAACTTTTTATCCTTGTATTTGCTCCAAAAATTATTAATCACAAAAACTGTAACTCCACCACGAGTGAAGTAAACTCTATAAATTGCATAGAACTCACCGTGCTGTTGGGCAGCGATATATTCGTTTCTCGTTATATTTAAGGTATCAAACCAAGTTGTACTGTCTACGTCAGGTGCAGTAACTCTTTTTGTTGATTTTACCTCAATGTACTTTACAAATTCTGCCATATCACCAAGCTCAGCAATAACAGATTGAATGTCATATCCAAGACCTTTTTGCTTACCAAGTGCTATAACCTTGTTAGCAAGCCGAGCATTAAATGCGGCTACACGTTTCTTTTCATATTCGTAAATGAATTCTTCGCCCTCGTCACCAAGTGCGACCTTATTGGTTAAAGTGCTTTGTTTCTTAGTATCAGTTTTTTCTTCTGTTGCGGGTTTAAGAGCAGCAAGAGAAGTGGCGAATTTTTCTGAAACACTGCTAAGTGATGCAAAATACTCATTCCACGCTTGAGAAAACTCTTTTCTGCCGTCAATAGAATCCAAGTCATACAAAGAGCAATCAAACATGGGATCGCTGTTATACTCTTCCGCAAATAGCTCAATGGTTTCCATTTCATTAGGATTTATAGCAACATCCTGCTCGTCAATAATTATCAAATTTGCTAATTCAAGATAATTAATTTGCTCATTGATATGTTGAACGTCATAACTTGAAGCTTTCCCCTCAGTATGAACCTTGCGTTTGATATTATTTTTTCTATCTTTTATTATTTGTTCGATAACTTCCGCTGGTGTTGCTTTTCTTTGCAACACATCAAGATTATTAAGAATATAGTAACCTATATCACTTTTTGTGAGAGTAATACTCGAATATTTAGCAAGAATAAGAACTTTCAACAGGTAGCAATACTGTCTAATACTTACATCACTTCTTATGACTTCAAGTGCATTTTTCGGCTTACTCATTCCATTAGGAAATTGCATTTTGTAGCAAACATCTTTGAAAAAGGCGGGTTGATCGTTATCTTCGAGATATTTTAATGTCCTTTCAGAAGGATATACGATAGCATCATCGTCTTGAGAGGATGCATAATACATACCGAATAGCTTTCCTGCAATTTCTGTTCTATGATTATTAAGCGTTTTGTCCATTTGCTTATCTGCTGGAAGATACTTTTTAAGTTTTTCATTAAACTGAATATCAAACGTATCTTTGCTACATGGACATATATCTGAAATAATCAAGGCGTATGCAGGCAAAAGGTCATCTATCTCTTTCTGAGATTTTCCTCTAATGATTGTACATCTATACTGATGATCGTGCTGGTACATATAATCACCCCTTGTTTATAACATCAATTATTGAAGTTGCAATAGCCTGTGCCAATAACGGCGGAACGGCATTTCCAACTTGTTTTAATTGACTTGTCTTAATTCCGATAAACTCAAAGTCATCTGGAAATGACTGTATTCTTGCTGATTCACGAACAGTAGGAACACGGTTAGCTCTGTAATGGAAATGATGATTATGCCCAGTATCAATCGTAAAGCAGGGCTTTTTACTATCCATTCTTGTCCAAGCAATGTTAACTTTCCTTGTTTGCTGTAATTCTTCAGGTAAGGACTTATAATTCCCACCATCAGGCACTAAAGCAATTATGCTCCTTGTTTTTTCAGTATGTATCGTAGTGACATGATTAAGCAACTCATTTGCATTCTTACGCATCATAATTTGATAACTGTTCTTTGGAGCAATCTTATAAGAATCATGTTCCTGTAAAAGAGTAGTATCACCAATAAAATCTAAGTCAGAGATAGCATCTTCACAAGTGATATATGGAGTACTATCCCCATGAGTAGGCGTAGGAAAAGTAAATTTACTTGTGTTTTTTATTTTCTCTTTATTGATACCAACAAAGAACACACGTTTTCTTGCTTGTGGGACTCCATAATCACAAGCTGTAAGTTGTTCAAGAGTAACTTCATAGCCTAATTCAGAGAAATCTTCAATAACCTGATCTTTAACCTTACCCTTGAACAGTTTTACTAATCCAGGAACATTTTCCATAACAAAAACCTTCGGCTTTATATCCGAAACCATTCTAACAAATGATTTGTAAAGAATATTACGTGGATCGTCGATCATTCTTTTGCCAGACAGAGAAAAGCCTTGACATGGCGGCCCACCAATAATTACATCTACTTCATTTGCAGTTAAATTTGAACGAGATAAGAGATCATTTCCGTTAAGGTTTGAAATATCTTCTGTTATAGTTACTGCATCGGGAAAATTGTATTTATAAGTAGTTATAGCATCTTGCCATATATCTATTCCTAACTTTATATCAAAACCTGCACTTTGAAAGCCTTTTGAAAAACCTCCACAGCCACAGAACAAGTCAAATACATTCATTGTTAGCCTCCATAGCACACAAATGCTCTATTATATTGTACCAGTTTTGAGGCTATTTGTCAATCCCCAGAGCTACTCTAGTTAGTGTCAAGCAAAAGTAGGCAGCTACTTTGTAAGTTTTGATTTTATGGAACGTTTTTGGGATGGGAATTACACTAGGAATCAAATTAATTGGACTGATTACAGATTTTGGATAAATCTTATACAGTAGATGAAGATAACCAAAATTTCTGTTCAATTGACGGGGCATTATATACTAAGGATAAAAAGACGTTGATTTATTATCCTGCCGGTGTTAAAAATGCTAAGGTTGCCGACGGTACGGAAATAATTGAAGAAGGAGCATTTTTTGATAAAACGGATATTGAATCTGTAGTAATACCCGAAAGTGTAAAATCTATTTATGAACTAGCTTTTTTGAATTGCACAAATTTAAACAGCGTAACTTTACCTGATAATGCTGAAATAGGCAAAGAAGCTATTGGTTATTATTATGAAAATCCTTTGTTAGCCAGTGCAGGTATGAGAGAACAGTTAAAAATCCCAAACTTTACAATTTTCGGCAATCCCGACACAGACGGCGAACGTTATGCAACAGAAAATGGCTTTAAATTTGTAGACCTTACTGCTCCTGATGATAGTTCCTCAATTCCGGAAGATGACAGCTCTACAATAGATGATAGTTCGTCAAATACAGATGACAACAGTTCTACGACTGACAATAATTCATCAAGTACAGATGACAGCAGCTCTACAACGGATAACAATTCATCAAATGGAAGTAACACAAACAATAACAATTCCAATAATGGCAATAATTCAAATAATGGAACAAGCACAAATAAAGGTGGTTCTGCAAACTCGGCTGATAGTTCTGCAAACCCAAGCACCGGTGCTGTTTCCGCTGCGTTCGCAAGTGTCGCACTTGCAGTTGCTGCTGCAATAGTTATCACGAAAAAGAAGAAATAATTAATTTTCTGACTTTTTCTTCCAAAATATTTTTCCTATCCTCTTGCCATTCGGCATGGGGATAGTTTTTTTAGAGTTGTAAAACCTGCGTAAGCGTAAAATAACCCGCATTTATTTACAGCAGAAAAAGACCTCGCCGAAAAACACAGCGAGGTTAAGAGCGTATTAGTTTTTCAACGGCAAAAGAATTGTGCCATTCAGTTTTGAGAACAACCTGGTCAAGTATTTTTCAGTGGGCAGGTTACTCATCCATTCATCATGTGTACGCTTTGCCTTGCGCTGATGCTACACATTTCTCAAGGAGCTTCCGACATGTTTTTTTCCTCCTGTGTCTAATTTGATCCAACACACTCTATAGAGTTGCTTGGACTTTATTATACACCAAAGCTCAATTGTTTGGAAGTCGTGGATTTATTTTACGCTTACTTTGCTTTTAGCCTGGGCCTTTGAGAAACTAAAAAAGTTTATGCACAATATAACAAAACCCTCCTAATATCTAGAAGGGTTCTATGGAGCTGGAAACGTGACTTGAACACGCGACCTGCTCATTACGAATGAGCTGCTCTACCAACTGAGCTATTCCAGCATATATTAAATTTTTCTGTTAGCTTACTTGATCCGCCGCCGTGTCGCTTTATCAACAACCCACGACCTGCTCATATACGGTCAGAAATATAGTCGCCTTGCTCGGCTGTCGCTGTCGCAATTCTCCTTATTTCTTCCCTTCGCAAGCTCCCTTCATCTGCCTCTGGCAGCGGTCGCTTGCTCAGCAAATGAGCTGCTCTACCAACTGAGCCATATCAGCATATCAGACTTGAATATTATACACCAAAACCACACATTTGTCAACATCAATTCAAGCATTTTTTTAAAGTTTTGCAAAACTCCTGTCAAATAGTCATATCATATGTACCTTTTGAATATAATGTATGAAATAAATACGTTTTCTTTCCGTATCGTTATTTTGCACAATAAAAAAACGCTGAAATATGATTAAACGTTTTATAAATATCTTCGCAAACACCGAATATTCCAACTTTTCCGATCAAATGACTATCATATTTTAATATCAGGATAATATTTTAACAATATCATATGTCACAGCACACTTTTCAACAATTATTATCCGAAAACGTTTAATGAACGGGCTGTTTGATACTTTTTGTAATTTCACATAACATAATCGAATACAAAAGAAATGTTTATATACATTTTTCACATACCACACAGCTGGTTTCATATACTTCCTCAGAAAACACCGTGCATTTTCGCAGCTTTTTGATTAGCCTGTCAGTTCCTTTGTAACAAATCGATTACAATTATCCAAATGGCATTGTTAAAATGCACAAAAGTAAAGTTGAAAAATTGGCTAAACCTCCATAATTTATTACAGAGGGCATAAAAATGCGAAAAAAGACTTGAAATTATGCCGAGAATATTGTATATTTTTATTAACGGAAACGTTTGAAATAAGTTTTCACGGAAAACATCAAGCGTAAACGTTTAAAATCTACGGAAAGGCGGAAATATCATTGGTTTCCTTAAAAGACATTTCCGTTCGCTGCGGAGTATCCGTCGCAACCGTAAGCAAAGCCCTCAACGGCCATAAGGACGTAAGCGAAGCAACAAGAGAAAGACTTATGAAAGCCGCCAAAGAAATGGGTTACTTCCCAAATTCTCAGGCAAGAGCTTTAAAGACCAACAGGACCTATAATCTCGGGGTCATGTATCTCGACGAAGCAGGAAGCGGTCTTACCCATGAGTTTTTCGCAAAGGTGCTTGACAGCTTTAAGACTACGGCTGAAGCAGCAGGATATGATATAACCTTTATAAATAGAGATGTGGGCAAGCAGAAAATGTCTACATATGAACATTGCAAATACCGCAATGTTGACGGTGTTATCATTGCCTGTACGGATTTTACGTCGCAGGACGTGTACGAGGTGATAAACGGAGATATACCAGTGGTCACGATCGACCACATCTTCGATTGCAGAACAGCGATCATGTCCAATAATGAAAAAGGTATGGAAGAGCTTATCAACTATGTGACGAAGATGGGGCATAGGAAGATCGCTTTTATCCAGGGCAACAGATCGGCAGTAGCCGAAAGACGTCTGGCAGGCTTCTATAAAGCTTGTATGACAAGAGGAATTTCAGTTGATCCCGATTGGATACTTAACGGTGATTATCACAACCCTGATCTGACTTATAAGCTGACAAAAGAACTTCTTAGCAGAGAGAACAAACCGACCTGCGTTTTCATGCCCGATGATTATTCAGCAATGGGAGCTTTCAATGCAGTCAAGGAAATGGGTCTTTCAGTACCGGAGGATATCTCGATAGTGGGCTACGACGGAATAGCTTATTCACAGCTTCTCTCTCCAAAGCTTACGACTTATCTTCAGGACACAGACCTTATCGGTGTAACAGCCGCAAAACAGCTGGTATCACTGATAGAAAACCCACAGACCACCTTTAAAGAGGTGATAACAGTCGACGGAAAGCTGCTGGAAGGCGGTTCGGTAAGCGACATCAATTAATTCAAGGCATTAATTTTCCGCAGAAATGCTGCGGAGCAAATCAAATAAACTAATGCGATTTTAAGGAGGAAAATTATTATGGCAAATCTTAAGAAAGTACTTGCAGGTTCATTGAGCCTCTGTCTGGCAGCTTCAATGTTCACAGCTTGCGGCAACACAGATTCATCTTCAACATCTGACAAGAATGGCGGCAGCACATCAAAGGCTGGCAACAACACAGGCATCAACAACAGCTCTGACAGAGTAAACACAGCTGAGCTTCACGGTGTGGATTCATCAGAGGATTCAAAGAAGACTCTTACAATTTACTGCTGGAACACAGAGTTCAAGTCAAGACTTGATAAGTACTATCCACAGGGCACATCAAACGAGCTTACATACAACGAGCTTGCTGATGGTTCTAAGGAGATCGCAACTATCAACGGCGTTAAGCTGAACTGGGTACAGGTTGAAAACGAAGGTAACGCTTACCAGACAAAGCTGGACGAGGCTCTTAAGGGTCAGCAGGACAGCACAGAGAAGGTAGATATGTTCCTTATGGAAGCTGACTACGCTCTGAAGTATGCTAACGGCGACGTTGCACTTTCTATTCAGGACCTCGGCATCACAGACGACGATATGTCACAGATGTATCAGTACACAAAGGACGTTGCAACAGATACAAAGACAGGCGAGCTGAAGGGTGTATCATGGCAGGCAACTCCAGGTCTGTTCCTCTACAACACAAAGATCGCTGAGGACGTTCTCGGCACAAGCGATCCAGAGAAGGTTCAGGAAGCTGTTAAGGATTGGGATACATTCACAGCAACAGCTCAGAAGATGGCTGACAAGGGCTACAAGATGGTATCCGGTTTCGATGATACATACAGATGCTTCTCAAACAATATGTCTAGCCCATGGGTAACAGACAACAAGATCACAGTTGACCCACAGATCAAGGCTTGGGCTGATCAGACTAAGGAATACACAGACAAGGGCTACAACAACAAGACTTCCCTTTGGGATGATGCTTGGGCTGCTGGTCAGAAGATCGACGGCGGCGTATTCGGCTACTTCTTCTCAACATGGGGCATTCCTTTCACACTTCTTCCAAACACAGTTGACGAAGAGATCAAGGCTGATGGTTCAAACGCTAAGGAAGGCAACGGCGGTTATGGTCTCTGGAAGGCTTGCTCAGGCCCACAGGCTTACTACTGGGGCGGTACATGGATCTGCGGCGCTATCGACTCCGATAACCAGGATATCGTTGCTGATATCATGAAGGTTATGACTTGCAACAAGGACGTAGCTAAGGCTATTACTGAGGGCGAGCAGGACTACACAAACAACAAGGCTGCTATCAAGGAGCTTATCGACGGCGGTTATACAAACGCATTCCTCGGCGGACAGGATCACCTTGCACTTCTTACAGAAGCTGCTGACAAGATCTCCCTCGAGAACAAGCTTTCTGCTTATGACCAGGGCTGCAACGAGAAATTCCAGGGCGCTATGAAGGACTACTTCCTCGGCACAGTTGATTCATACGAGGCTGCTCTTGAGAACTTCAAGAAGAACATCACAGACCTCTATGGTAACCTTACTTGCGATTTCTAATCGTATAAAAAAACAGTATCTAATTAAATATAGGGGGTGGAGGATATCCCCCCCTATTATTTATTAATCTCACGAAAGGAATAGGTATACTTATATGAAGAGAAAAAGCATAAGCTATGCCAAGTGGGGATATATTTTCCTTATCCCATTCTTTGTAGTTTACATCATCTTCTCACTATATCCTCTGTTCCAGACTTTCTATTACAGCTTTACGGACTATGTTAAGGATCAGGGCTCTATCGGCGGTGGTTGGACAAGACAGGCTGTCGAAGTAACACCGACATTCTGCGGTTTCGATAACTATTCAACTATATTCACATCAGGAAGTGACCTTCTCCAGTCTTTCTGGAATACGATCATCATGTGGATCGTAGGATTTATCCCACAGATCGTTATCTCTCTTATCCTTGCAGTATGGTTCACTGACCTTCGTCTTAAGATAAAGGCTCAGGGATTCTTCAAGGCTGTTATCTATCTTCCAAACGTAATCATGGCATCTGCTTTTGCATTTCTGTTCTACAGCTTGTTCAGCAGAGGCGGCGCTATCTATGATCTTATCAAGGTACCACTCCTTGAAAGCGTTTGGGGATCAAGAGGTGTAGTTGGACTCATCAACTTCATACTTTGGTATGGTAATACAACAATTCTTCTTATGGCTGCTATCATGGGTGTTGATACATCACTCTATGAGTCAGCACAGATCGACGGTGCAACTTCCAGCCAGACATTCTGGAAGATCACAATTCCGCTCATCAAGCCTATCATGTCATATGTTCTTGTAACATCACTCATCGGTGGACTTCAGATGTACGACGTACCTGCCCTCCTCACAAAGGATATGGGTAACCCTAACGGAAAACTTAAGACCGTCGTAATGATAATCCAGGCAAATAAGCAGGGCGACATCGGTAAGGCGTCTGCACTCTGCGTAATAATCTTTATCGTTTCCGCTGTTATCGGACTTGCACTTATGTTTGCGTCTGCTGACCATGACGGAAAGAAGAAAAAGAAGAAAAGGGGGTAAGCTGAAATGCCAAGAAGTACTGAAATAGTTGGTGAAAAGACAAATAGTACCGGACTTCTGATCCACAGGATAATAGCTTATGTTGTCCTTGTTCTTTTGGTCGTTGTTTCACTTTTCCCATTCTATCTTTTGATAATCAACGCAACACGAGGCAGATCACAGGCAGGTATCAGATGGTATCCTGACCACTTCCTCGCAACAAACTTCAAGAACCTTTTCAGCGGTTCAACAGCCGTAGCATACGGAAGCGTATGGCGTTCACTGGCTAACTCACTGTTCATATCAGCTTGTGCTTCATTGCTCAGCGTATACTTCTCAGCACTGACAGCATATGCAACACACGTTTACCAGTTCAAGCTGAGAAAGTTCGCAGATATGTTCATTCTCATCGTAATGATGGTTCCAACACAGGCTTCAGCTATCGGTTTCTACCAGTTCATGAACAAACTCGGCTGGACAGATACATACATTCCGCTGATTGTTCCTGCTGTCGCAGCACCGGCTACATACTACTTCATGAAGCAGTATATGGCGTCTGCACTTCCGCTTGAGATCGTAGAAGCCGCCCGTATCGACGGCTGCGGAGAGTTCAAGACCTTCAACAAGATCGTTACTCCTATCCTCAAGCCTGCATTCGCAGTTCAGATCATCTTTACATTCGTAACAAACTGGAACAACTACTTTATGCCAAGACTTATTCTTACATCAAAGAGTAAGTACACAATCCCTCTGGTACTCAACGCAATGCGTTATGCAGGACCACAGGAGAAGGACGTGGGAATGTTCAGCTTGTACATCGTACTTGCTATCCTCCCTGTAGTAATTGTTTACCTTTGTCTTTCAAAGTTCATCATTCGTGGTGTTGCTCTGGGAAGCGTAAAGGGTTAATACGAAGCTTCAAACAGCGTACAGTTTTTCTGTACGCTGTTTTTTTGCTCTATTCAGTTCTTACTTCTCTTTCCTATTCACATAAAAGCTTCGTTTGCATACCTTTACTATTGACCGTTATCTCCATTCTGCTCACTCTTTTCCCATTGACTCCATATCCATTACAAATTATTTTATCCGTGATATCCTCACCGCAATACCCCTCATATGTGATATGCTCCACCAAATACTCCCTCTCTGCAAACTCTATCCTATCTTTAAGCCCGGCATCCACATTATTGAGCCACTGCTTATCAAGACCATAATACTTCTCCCTCGTGATACCATGTGGTATAGTTTTACCGCTTGAAAAGCTATATCCATACTCCCCGTCCACGTTTTTCATATATATCTTCGACAGCATTGATCTCGTATCAAGTTGTTTGCCGTATTCAATAATACGCTGAGTACCGATATTCACAGAAAGGATACTCAGCGACACATTGACCTGCCTGTCCCCTCTGATATATGCACGCCTGCCGTAAGCCTTGACCGCATATACGCCGATAGCCTCCCACAGTGTAGACTTCTCTTTGATGTTCACATAGTTCACAGTGTCAGTTCCACTCTCGTAGGTTATCTCGCTTGAGGGGCTGTAGCTCTTCATAATATCTGTCAAACTCACCTTGGACCATACCCCAGGTTCAGGCTCGTTCTGCCCCAGCATAAGTGTTATCCCACGGCTTATAAGTTCAAGAACAGTTTTTCCTCCTCTCACCCTTGTTCTGATGTAATCCGCAGGACCGTAGTGCATACGCCTGCTGCCTATATAAAGTGCCACACGCCTGATATTGTTAAGATTTATGCTGTTATTCAGAACGACAGACGCTCTAAGTTCACTGTATGGCGTATAGCGGTCTTTCACAAGCCTTGCTGAAACAATGTTTCTATAATCCAAATTACCGCTGCCAATAGTTTCAAACCTGATGTATATCTTCGCCATTATTCCGCCCCCCTAAGCTTTATCATAAGGCTTCCGATCATCCTGTCAGGCTGAAAATCCATTTCTATCTCTGAGAGTATGTATCCGCTGTATAAGACCCCGTCTGCCGTGAAATTGATTGCCTTTCCTCCGTTCTCGCTTAGAGCAGCCCAAGCGTAAGCCTTGTCCGACGGAGCGATCCTGCCGCTGAACTGAAATATCTCCGCCGCCTTGCCTGAGATATTTCGCAAAATACCATTCACAGCCTTTGTTTCCTCCTGAATGTAACCTCCGCTTCGCTTAACTCCGTCCATGTAAAATGAACGTGTGCCGATGTCAAGCTTTATCTTTCCCTTTTTACTCACTTATATCCTCCTCACTGCAAATGCCGATACTAAGCTCTGCCTGCCTTTCGAGCCTGTGAAGAGGCAATGTCTGAACTGCGCTTCCAAGCTTTGCGCTCTTTACATTCAGAACCTCGCTTTTTGCAAGCTCCGCCATAACGCTTTCACACTTTTCCTGAAGCTCCTCCATGTCATCGTATTTTCCTGCCTTGCCCATGAGCCGCAGGTCGATATGACATATATACTCAGTGTAAAGCTTTTTGCCGCCCTGCCCAATGACTTCATCGACCACATCATAGCCTTTAAGTCCATAGAAGCCAATTGCTTCCCCACTGTGCAATAGACTGTCAGCAGATGTGTATTCACCCATTGCAGTAAAGCCTGCTCCGTCAAGTATCTTTTTTATCTCTGCCGCCATTTCTGTCCAGACTGTCATGGCTCGTCCTCCTTCCTAATATGCGATAACGGCATTGAATACAAAGCCGTCCTTTGAGAAAAATCTTTCCGCCCTTGAAACTGCGCTGTCACGAAGCTCTCTTGCCGCCTTTATCCTGTTCTCCTCGTCAAAAGCCTCCACCGCCTTGCCCTGTGCCGTAAACATGACCTTGTATTCAGCGGCCTTCAGACAAATAAATCTGTAAAAGACCTCCGCTGCCGCTGCAAATTCACATATAGCCGTCCCGCCCTCAGCGACCATTCGCTCCTGGTCAACAGCCTTTTCCATTTCGTCAGCACACACCGTTATAAGCCCTGCATACACCTCAGCCGACGTGCTGTCAAGTCCGCTTAGCTCCATGAAATCGCTTTTTACATTGTCTTTGCTTATTGCCATTTTCCTGCTCCTTTCAAAAAAATACCCGCCCACCGTCCCTTTTTCATTATCCTCTCAGCTTACTTTGTAGTTTTCAGCGTCTTTACAGCACCGCTCGTAAGTACAGAGAAACCTGCAAGCACCGAGCAAACGATCTCGTTGCTCTGATTAGTAAGAAGCTTATCGTAGTCCACGATAACATCTCCCCCAAGCACCATTTCAACAGCACTGCTCTGGTCGATGCCCACCGCAATACCGCCTGTGAGCTGAGGGCATTTTACAAGCGTTACACCGTATGGCGTCTGAACTGTGCCGCCTGCCATATAGTCGCCAATGCAGTATTTCATCTCGTCCATAGCAAGGATCTTAGCCATAACATCAGGAGTACAGATCATAGTCGTCATGTTAAACTCGCCCATGGAAGCCCAAAAAGCCGCCAGATCAGCGTAAGTAAGCTCACTGCCAATAAGAGTCTGAGCTGTAATACCTCTTGTTATCTCAGTCATGGCAAGACTGTTCACATCTCTGCTTATAGTCGCCCCAAGGTTTCTCAGCACCACGCCGAAAGCTTCAAGCTTCTGCTTCCTTACAGACTCAAAAGAACAGTTAAGACGTCTTGCAAACTTTGTGAGAGTCTTACTGGAGGTGCTAAGTCTGACAGTTGTAATAGGCACATTTCCACCCTCTGACACAACGTCAGTTGAACCTGACTTTGTAACGTTCAGACCTCTGAAATCCACCCCATCAGTGTATGAAACAGCCGCCGCTACCTTGCCCATGATAGAAGCCTCGTCCATGCCCTGCTTGACAGTACGTCTTATGTACTCAGGGAAAAGCACTGCCGACTCAGTGGAAATGAAGAATTTCTCCACCCTGTCAGAATTTGCGCCCTTTACCTTGATGTCAAAACGCTTGAGCTGTCTTTCAAAGGCGTCAAGACCTTTAAGCTCGGTGTTTTCGTAGTTTGCGTCAGGATCAAGCTCAGCCAGCGCCTGTGTGAATGTCTTGCCTGTGATAGAATAAAGTCCCTTTTCAAGTTTGATATTGTTGTACATATTATTTTCTCCTTTTCGATAATTAAATTTGTCCGATTTTTTGTACTGATTTTCGTATCATCGAAAACCATTTGTCTTTTCGGGTGAACACTGTTCGCCCCTACAGTGATGATATCACATTCTGGCATTTAAGCCCCTATCTCCACATTGTGATCGCCCCCTTTCACATCTGTCCCTTACATCTTGTAATCCCCCGTGATAAAGCTCTCCCTTTCGGCTTTGTAGACCTCCTCATTCTCAGCCGCCTGCTTTTCAAGCCTGCCACGGAAGTCGATAAGCTCCGTAACTGTCATAAGCTCCGCAAGTTCTTTCACACGCTTTGCACTCATAAAAGGCTTGCAGAAATAGCTGAGCCTTAAAACGTCCTTCTCAAAAGCTTCCCTCGCAAGGGCAAGCTCATAGCTCTTGTCGGTGCTTTCCTGCTTCTCCCTTAAAGCAAAACGCTTCGTTACCCCTGCATTCACCTGCGCAGGCACTGCCACGAACGACCACTCGTAAGCGTCAAGCGGCTCGTCAAGAATGTGATAACACAGCTTACCGCCGTATTCACTGCCCTTTTCATGGTCACAGCCGCCCTTATACATATCCGCTCCGCATACAGAGCAAAGCTTCTTTCCCATGGTGCAGCTAACAGATACCTCTTTCTTTATTCCGCCCTGGATCTCGCTTATAAGGTCGCCGTTAGAAGCTGTTCGCACCATGTAAGCCTTTGCCATAAGCCTGCGGTAGATCTCTCCGTCTGTTGTAGTTTTCTCAGGCAGAGTTTCCACCCAAGTGTCGAATATTCTAGCAGTCTGCTTTGAGCTTTTAGGGTCATGGTCGAAAATACCCGTTCTGCCCTTAAAAAGCTCCGCAAGCTTCTCCAACGCGCCTGATGAAAACTTTTCACCATCTCTGTCAATGTCATTGTCACAAAGCGCCACCCTGAAAACAAAGACCTTGTCCTCCGTGAGCGGCTCTCTCGCATAGCCGTTTATCTTTTCAAGCTCCTCGCCTGATACTGTTTCGCTCATTGCATTTCCTCCTTTTTTCTCTCGTTCTCTACCCTTTCGTTTTCAAGCTCCGCCGCCTTAGCCTGCGCATTGTAAAGCCTTGACTTCGCCAACGCTTCCTCGTCCTGAAGATTTATGTTGTCCCACTCTATCTCCACCCCACAAGCATATCCGTTAAGCCTTAAAAACGCCTCGCATATCTCTCTGAGTATAGGTTCAAGCAGTCTGCGGTAATATTCAAGCTCACTTGTGAGGATATCCGATTGCTGTGCAGACATTCGCTCAGTGGTTGACCAGTTCAGCCCAAGCAAAAACGGTGGTATTGAAAGCTTCGCTACAAGCTGTTCCATAAGCTGTCTGACAGGTATCTCCGTGTCTATCATCTGATTGTCAGCACCTATGACCTTTATGTCCACATCACCCACAGCCACAAAATCCTGCACCGAGCCGTTTCGTGAGGCTCTCATGCCCCTGCTCCATTCCTGAGCTATCTGCTCTGCACGCTCCTTGGCTCTCGCCCTGTCGCTCTCCCCCTCAGGGTGATAAGTCACCGCATAGCGCACATTTCCTACCCTGTCGAAGTTCTGCCCCATGCACTCGTAAATTCGCATAAGTATCTCGCTCAGCGCAGGCAATCCACGGAGTATGGACACCCCGTCCGGGTGCTTAGGACTAGGATTGAGCGCCGTGTAGAGCAGTTTTTCAGGACTTCTTACTGGTATCTCCTCACCGCTTCCCATGTAAAAAATACGTTTTTCAAAAGCGTTCCTGCCCTCACGCACTCTGTACAAAGTCGGGTCGCCAACATATATCCCCTTTACCTTTCCAGTCCTGTAATCTGCATATATCCTGCCTATCGCCTTGCCATATGTAAGCAGTGAATCCAGATACATATCTGCAAATGTGTAAATGGACTTTCCCGACACCCCAACGGAAACCTCTCTGCAAAACCTGTCAAGCTCCACCTGCGCCCTCTCGTCACAAGCCGTGACCTTAAAGCCCCCTGTGAGCCTTATTATCTTGCCGAAGCAAGCGTCGATAACAGGAACGTTCGCCCTCAGTGCGTCATAAAGCTCCTGCTGAAAAGCCCCCTCAGGCGCAAGCCTGTAATGAAACCCCGACTCTCTGTCAGAGCCTGCCGTGTTCGGCACAAATTCACGGACCTTCTTTCTGAAAATACTCATTTTCTCTCCTTTCTTTCTGTACGCTTTTTTGTACTAATGCTCAACTGTCAGTACAAAAAAGTCGTCCTTTTCACGTCCCAGACATTCTGCTGCAAAGTATCTCATATCGTCCATGGCGTGGTCGTTCTCTTTAACAGGTGCGTCCTTTCCCGCCTTTTCGTCCCAGCGGTAAAGATTTATCTCACGAAGCGTATCACGACACCTGCGGTTTATCCTTATCCTGCCGTCCTTTATGCAGTCCGACACAAGCCTGATACCCGAAACAACGTCGTTCTTTGCAGGCTGAACAGTGAATTTTCCATGCCTGCGTATGCACTGTATGAACGAAGCCGCCGAGGGGTCGCAAATGACCTTTTCGATGCAAAGCCCGTCGGCAAGCTCTTCAAGCCCCTTGTAATGCTCCTCGTCAGTTTTCTGCATACCTTCACGGCGAGAATCATAGTAATACTCCCTGAGCCTGTACCACACTCCACCAATCTCGCCCCAAAGCCCGAAGCTTGAAGGATTTACAGTGCCGTAATCACAGCTTATAACATACCGCTCGCACTGTATATCCCCCTCAAAGACGTTTTTCTCCTCGTCGAACATAGGGTAAACAAGCCCCTCTGCTGCCGTCCATTTGCCAAGCACAAAACGCTCGTAAAACGTCCCCGTATATATCCTGTGATAGCGTTCTATCACCGCCCGGTCAAGGGTCGGATTGTCCTCCAGCACAAAATGTCTGTAGATAAGCCGTTTTTCCTCCGCCTTGTCTATCCACTCTTTCTTGAACCAGTGGTAAGGATTGTCAGGATTGCAATTGAACCACAGCTTGCTCCCCGCCACCGAACACCTTGCCACAGCCTGCTCGATAAAGCTTCTGGGCATAAGTGCCGCCTCGTCAAGAAGCACCCCCGCAAGGGTCACGCCCTGAATAAGTGAGGGCGAGCCTTCGTCCCTGCCGCCAAAGTAGTAAAACCTGTTTTTCCTGCCGCAGAAGCTCACGTCCATATAGTTCTTTGACGTGACCTCCACAGCCGTCATGCCCATGGCTTTCATATACTCCCTGAGCGCAGGCAGGATATTCCTTTTCAGCGACACGATAGTTTTTGAGCATAGCCCAAAAATGCACTCGTCAAAATTAGTCATCGCCCATGTCATAAAAGACGCCGACAAACAAAAGGTCTTGCCCGATCTGACCGCACCGTCACAGATTATCCCGTCGTAATCACTAAGCTCCCGTGCCGTCCACCATCTGAAAACAAACTTCTGATTTTCCGACAGCCTTGTTATTTTCACAAGCTATCACCGTCCCTGCCGTAAATGCTCTCGATAAGTCGCTTCGACTCACCGCCGCCGTCAAGCTGAGGCGCAAGCTCCCCAAGCTTTTCCAAGGCTTTCTGCCTGTCAAAAAACTTGATCTCCAAAACGTTCTTTCCGCTGATCTTTATCTCACTCACATTGAAAAGATCCATGCCCATGATGTCCCTTGCCGTCATGTTCTCAGCGTCAAAAACCAGCTTTACAGCGTCATTCACCGCCCCGAAAGCTATCCTGTTAAGCCCTCGCTTCACATAAGAAAGGGTGTCGCTGTCAGCCTCTTCCAGCTTTTTAAGCTCCGCCTCCGTTTCTGCCGAGTGCAGAAGCTCAAGCCCTCTGTCCTCAGCCTCCTCCGCCCTTGCACCGGTGTGCAAAGCCGCTTCACGAAGATTTCTCAGATAGAAGAAAAATCTCGCAAATCTTTTCTGTTCGCCTGCCATATCGTTCCTCCTTTTTTTTATTTCTGCGAAAGATGTACCACCGTATCTTAACGGCTCTCAAAAAACATCTCTCACTTATCCCGAAAAATGCCCATTTTGTTGCATAAAAAATGCAACAATTGCAGAAATGTTGCCAAATTAAATCATTTATCATTTGTTTGCATAAATCGACCTCTCCAAAACTGTGCAAAAGGCACATACTTTCATGAACAGAAAAACTGTTGGTAAAAAGAAATACTTTTATTTTTTAGGACGTTTCGTACCATTACTGCACCTTATTTCAGACAAATATGTAAGTCATGCGAAACTTTCAATATACCTTATGAAAAAAAGTATATATTACTTGACAAAAGCCGAAAAAATAGTACAATAGTAAGTGTATGACACAAATTTGAAGAACAACGCAGGAGGTAAAAATATGAAAATGAGAGGTATCTATTCCTCAGTAACAGATATCAGACGAAAAGTCTTTACAGAGGTGGCAAGGCTTGCCTATGAAGAGGGCGACTATGCCGAAAAGATCGCAGAGCTTCCTTATAAGATAGTACCGGGAAGCAAGGCTGTTTACCGTGAGTCTATCTTCCTTGAAAGAGCTATCGTTGAAGAAAGGCTCCGTCTTGCTATCGGTCTGCCCCTAAGACCGATCGAGGAGCATAAGTCTGTGGCTGACGGCATTGAAGAAAGTGCGATCGCAGAAAAGTATTACGATCCACCGCTTGTAAACATAATCAAGTTTGCCTGCAACGGCTGTCCTGAAACTCATTATCATGTTACCGACTGCTGTCAGGGCTGTCTTGCACACCCATGTCAGGAAGTCTGTCCAAAGGGTGCCATAACCATCAAGCATGGCAAGTCAGTAATAGATCAGTCTAAGTGTATAAAGTGCGGCAGATGTCAGAGCGTCTGTCCATACAATGCAATAAACAAAATGGAAAGACCATGCGCAAGAGCCTGCGGCATGGACGCTATCGGCTCAGACGAAGAGGGCAAGGCAAAAATAGATTATGACAAGTGCGTATCCTGCGGAATGTGTCTTGTAAACTGTCCATTCGGCGCTATCGTAGACAAAGGACAGATATTCCAGCTTATAACAGCAATGAAGAAAAAGAAGAAGGTCATCGCAATCGTAGCACCTGCATTTGTAGGTCAGTTCGGACCAAAGGCAAGCCCTGAAAAGCTCACAGCGGCAATGAAGAAGCTTGGCTTTGCAGACGTGGTCGAGGTAGCAATAGGTGCAGACCTTTGTTCCATCGAGGAAGCAAAGGACTTCATGAGAGAAGTTCCTGAACATCAGCCATTCATGGCGACATCATGCTGTCCTGCATGGTCAGTAATGGCGAAGAAGCTTTTCCCTACCCTTGCTCCATACATTTCAATGGCTTTGACCCCAATGGTACTTACAGCAAGAATGCTCAAAAAGGACGATCCTGACGCTTGTATCGCATTTATCGGACCATGTGCGGCAAAGAAGCTTGAAGCTTCAAGACGTACTATCCGCAGCGACGTAGACTTTGTGCTTACCTTTGAGGAACTCATGGGAATGTTCAATGCCAAGGGCGTAACATTTGAAGACATTACAGATGAAGAAAAGGTAGATCTTTGCGAGGGTACAGGTGACGGACGTGGCTTTGCAGTAAGCGGCGGCGTAGCAAAGGCAGTAGCAGACGTTATCCACAAGCTTGACCCAGAGCGTGAGGTCAAGGTAGTATCAGCGCAGGGACTTAAAGACTGCCGCAAGCTTCTCACACTTGCGAAAGCAGGCAAATATGACGGCTATCTTCTCGAGGGCATGGCTTGTCCTGGCGGCTGTGTAGCAGGTGCAGGTACACTTCAGGCGGTAGAAAAGAGTACAGCGCTTGTAAACAAATATGTAAAGGACGCTCCTTTGCAGAACTCTCTCGACTCCAAATACGAGATCAATCTTGATCTTATCACCGAGCCGCATGATGACAAATAAGAGATAGAATTGAAACTGGCAGCGTTATGCTGTCCGTTTTTTTGTACTGTCACTCGCCGTGACGGGCATTTTACGCTATACATTGTGGTATAAAACACTTTTTCACCGCTTTTTGAATTCGTATAGAATACTACACATTGCAATTATCACACACCCCCTGATACCCCCACAAACGGCAGTATGGGCGAACAGTGTTCGCACGTCGAAGAAACAAGCCCACGATTATATCATTGTTGGATAGAACTAAAAACTATCCAATCACATCTTCAGGGGAGCGGCACAATATTCTCCACACGGCACGTCTACACAACATTGTGATAAATTCAAACCTTGCCGTTCCCCGAAACGGGACGTCGAGGGCGCCGTCCCCTACAATTCTACCCCGACTTCATCACGCCGCAAAATCGCTTTGCTCTTTGCGGATTTACGTTGTAATTGGGGATAGGATAGGCGGTGCAGATTTTTGCTCCGTTATTACTTTTGATAAGAAGCACAACTTTTGTGTGCTTTTTCTCATTATATCTGCACCTAGTCGGCTGTCGCCGAATGAGGCTCTGCCTCAAACTCCGCTAGGGGCTTTGCCCCTTGACCCCACAAGCCCTCTGGCGCCGGGCTTGAGCGTGCGCTTTATCTCTCGCTTCGCTCGGTGCTTGGGGGCAGCTTTGCTCATTCCTAATTCCTC
>OGWR01001024.1_pt1 | contig 23847 bp, 20 predicted proteins | sample 1576061 | NCBI WGS metagenome assembly OGWR01 (sample SAMEA3541511, study PRJEB24748) | human gut metagenome | biome: human gut; feature: human-associated habitat; material: faeces | place: China | collected 2012 | reverse complement strand
CACCATCATAATCTGGATTTAATAATTTTGCTAAATTCCACCAATCAATAGTAGCAATAAGTCCACCTTTTTCATAAGTATCCAATCCCACTTGATCAAGGGCAGCAATATTTCCACCATGTCCATTTACAAAAATAAATTTCTTTATTCCATGTTTTAATAAGGAATCTACTATTGAATTCATAACTCTTATCAAATTTTCTGTTCCTATATTAATAGTTCCTGGAAAATCTTTAATAGACTGACAATTTCCATATGGTATAGGAGGTAATGCTAAGATATCCTCTCTCATACTTAACTCATTAACAATATAATCTGGAATTATATAATCAGTCCCTAATGGTGCTTGTGCTCCATGATACTCAACACTCCCTATTGCTATCATAGCAATTGGTTCTTTTTTAATAAGTTCCATTGCATCTTTTGCTGGTACATTACTTATTTTCATTTTCCCCTCCTATTTATTCTCAGAAAAATTTACATTATATAACTCATAAAAACCTGTTGGATTTATTGTAAAGTTTTCAATATCTTTTTGTGTTGCCACATTTTGACTTTGATTTACTAAAGTTATAATAGGTAAATCCTCTTGAACTATCTCTTGAACCTTTTTGTATGCTTCCATTCTTTCAGCTTGATTTGTTGATGTTCTAGCAAAATCTAAAAGTTTATCTACTTCTGGATTAGAATAAAATGATCTATTACCAGGTCTACCATGAGCAGATGTATGGAAAAGTGGATATAATCCATAATCAGCATCTCCTGTAACTGTTACCCATCCTAATAAAAACATCTCATGTTCTCCTCTAGCTGTTCTATCTATATATGCTCCCCATTCTAATGTTTCTATTGTTAAATCTATTCCTATAGCTCTAAATTGATCTTGTAAAATTGTAGCTATATCTTTTCTAATATTATTATCATTAACCCAAATAGTTGTTTTAAATCCATTAGGATATCCTGCTTCTTTCATTAATTCTTTAGCTTTTTCAATATTATATTCATAATTTTTAGCTTTTTCATTATATCCTGGAACTAATGGTCCTATTGGTGCATTTGCTTTACTAGCTGTCTTTTTATATACAACATCTATTAAATCTTGAGTATTAATAGCATAAGCCATAGCTTGTCTCACTTTAGGATTTGTAAATGGTTCTTTTAATGTATTTATTCCTATATAAGCATTACCTAAAGATTGCTGCATCAAGAAGTTAAATTCTCCATTCTCTTTTATCCTATCTATATCAATAGGATCTATTTCATAAACTATATCAACCTCTTTTGTCTCTAAGGCAATAGATCTATTTGTTCCTTCTGGTATTACTCTAAATATTACATTCTCAACTGGTGTTTTTCCCATAAAATAATCTGGATTAGCCTTTAAAGTAACTCTATCTCCTGATTGCCAATTTTCAAAAACATATGGTCCTGTTCCTATTGGATGTTGACCATATGAATCACCTTTTTCAAGTACAGCTTTTTTATTTAAAATAGCTGCTCCTGGATGAGATAAATGGCTAAGTAATGGCCCAAATCCACTTTTTGTTATTACTTTTACTGTATATTCATCTACTACTTCAATTTTTTCTATTTCTGTTACTAAAAATGCTACTGTTGGTTGTTCTTTCATTCTTTCAATTGAAAATTTTACATCTTCAGCTGTTAATTTTTCTCCATTATGAAACTTAACATCTTTTCTTAAATGAAAAATTGTAGTTTTCTCATCTATATTTTCCCAGCTCTCTGCAAGACCAGGAATAATATTTAAATTATCATCTTTTTCTACTAATTCATCATATACTTGTTGATATACTCTTACACTTGGGGTATCAATAGCCTTTTGAGGATCCAAACTTCTTGCGTCTGCCCCTTGAGCTACTATTAAAGTATCTTTTTTTTCTATTTTTTTCTCTTCTTGTCCACAAGCTAAAAATAACATTGATAACACCAATGATGATACTAACAATTTTTTATTCATAATTTCTTCCTCCAATATGTAATAAATAATTTTTACAATTATATCACATTTTGGAATTCATGTAAATTTTTTTTATTTTTATTTAAAAATGAAAATAATTTCATTTTTTAAAATTTATCTTTATACTTTCTAGCCTTATATTGTAAATATCTTGGAGATATTCTTCTTAAAAAATTGATAAGGGAAGTTTTGTCAATGGCTGTTCTTCTAATATCAAATAAATCCTTAGTAAATATTCCACTTCCAGTGTCAGTAGATACAGCAAAAGAGTATCCACACTCTTTGACCATCTCCACTACCTCTTTTCTTTTATGTCCATATGGATAAGCAAAAACTTTTAATTTTTTTCCAAGTCTTTTCTCTGTAATCTCCTTATCCTTTACTATCTCCTCTCTAGCTCTCTCATCATCTACATCAAAAAAACTCACATGAGTAAGAGTATGTCCCCCAAACTCTATGTGACCACTATTTTGTAACTCCATAACCTCTTCATCACTCATAAGGTCAAATCTCTTTTCATTGTCACTCTCTACTGTCCATCTATTATAATCTAGTCCTGACACTAAAAATATAACTGCTTTCATATTATATTTCTTCAACATAGGATATAGAATAGTATAGTTATCTTTATATCCATCATCTACAGTAAGTATGATATATTTTTTGTAAAATCTATTTTGTAATCCTATCTTTTCTAAATCTTCAAAGGTAATAGTCTCATAGTTTAACCATTTTAAAATTTTAAGATGAAGTTCAAATTGTTTTTTAGTAACAAAAAGTTTTATCTTTCCACCCTCATTTTTTTCATTTACAAACTGATGATACATAAGCACAGGTATCTCATACTTTTTTATCTTAGCATAATGATTTTCAAACTCTAATATACTCTCTAGCTTTCCATATAGATATGGTAACTTGAAAATCTTTTGTAAAACATCTAAGACAGAATTTTCTTTTTCACTATAAATTATACTTCCTCTATTAAAAAGTGTAGTAAATATAGCTGAAAAAATAGAGGTATAGATTACCTCATTTCTTCCACTATTTAGATTTTCTAACTCTTGATTTCTATCTCCAATTACATATATTCTCATAATTTATCTATAAACTCCTCTATCTTTGCTACTGCGTTCTCTTTGCTAAAATCATGTGCTCTTTTATAGGCTAACTCCTCATACTCTCTTCTCTTATCTATATTTTTCAAGTGATAAGCTATCTCTTTTTTTAACTCCTCTTTACGATTCTCCACTAGTTTCCCATATTTAGAATCCTCTCCTAATATCTCTCTAGTCCCATCTGTCTTAGTAGCTATTACCATTGTTTTCAATGTCATTGCCTCTAAAGTAGTAAGAGAAAATCCCTCCTCTTTAGAGGTTACTATATAAAGTTCTGCTCTTTTTATATAGTTATATGGATTGAGTCTTGCTCCCAATAGAAAAATCTCTTTCTCCATTCCTAGATTTTTTATCTTATTTTCTAAGCTTTCTCTCTCTTTTCCCTCTCCTATCAATACAAGCTTTTCAGGTATATTTTGCTCTTTTTTAAGTTCAGAAAATACATCTATCAATAAACTTTGGTTCTTATTCTCTGTCAAAGACCCTACACTTAATATATATCTAAAATCTTCAGCTATCTCTACTTCACTTTTTTCAACTATATTTTCCAATCCCATAAAATTATAGAGTTTCTCTATCTTAGGATGAGTTGTATTTTTCTCAAAACCTCTTTTCATCCTCTCATTTATAGTTACTATATAATCATACCTCTCTTGATTCTCTCTCTTCTGTTTACTCTTTGGTAGCTCTCCATTTCCAGCGTGGCTCCATCCTACCAATATTTTTCCTTCCAGATTTAATTTGTGCAGATTTCTAAGTAATCCCATATTATAATCTATAATTATATCTGAAAAATCTAAATATTTTTGTATCTCTCTTGTTGCTCTTCTCTTTTTCTCTCTTAAAAGAAATGAATACCAAGCTCTTTTCAGGGGATTTTTACTATGTCTACTTTTTTCTAAGCTTCTACTGAAATTTTGAGATGTCAAAAAAGAGTACCTTATCCATTCAGGTATCTCTTCTATATAACTTTTCTCATCTCCTATATTCTGCTCTACTAATAGTAATATCTCATATTTTTCTGGACTAAGTGCTTTTAAAAATTCGACTAACATTTTTTCTTGTCCACCAATAGAGATACTACCATTATGTACCAGTAGCCTCTTTTTCATATAAAACTTTCTCCTTAGATATTTTAATTTTTAAATATACCTCAAATAAACTAAATTTTTTTCTCAAAATAATTATAATATTCAATTTTACTTTTTTCTAATTCTAGATTATTTATAAAATTCTTAAGAAATATCTTTCTATTTTTAGGCTTTCCATTATTAACATTTATTTTAATAGTTGACTTTCTAGCTTTATTTATAAATTCTCCTTTAAATTTAGGGCTTTCATATTTTTGATAATTTATTTTTATTCCCCTTGTCTCTTGAGAAGAAGGGGAGCTTTGAAATACTATCATTCCCTCATGTATATTTTTAGGAAATTCTAATTGATAATCTTCTATCTTATCACTTAATCTACTCTTCAAATAAATTAATTTTAAAATTTCCATATTTAAATTTTTCATAAAAATATGTTTCTTTAATATTCCTTCTATATGTTCAGATTTTAACTCAATATAAAATATATATAAATTTTCGTTATTATTTTTTTCTTGTGCAAAAAGTATTGCATCACTAGAATTATAAAGTGTTCTTGTATAAATAGGTGATAGTTTCATTGATTCATTTAGATTATTTTCATCTAAGGTAAAAGCCAATACTTTATATTCAGTATCTTTATATAAAATTGGAAGTTCTTTTAATTCTGCTTCAATAGCAGTCTCAGTTATATTAATTACTGTATAACTATCTATTTTTTTCTCACTTTCTTTTATTTTTATCTTTTCTGACAACCAACTATCTAAATACTCTAATAATTCCATAATTATCAATCCTCAATTGATGAATAAATATCATCACTTAGATTATTTAAATTATCTACTGTTTCATTAAAGCTTTCTACTTCTAATCCAAATTCTCCCTTATTCATCTCTTTTATTTCGTTATTCTTTACTAAATATGATGAAATATCTTTTATTTTTATAATACTATCTTCTGCTATTCCATTACCATTCATAATTCTTTCTTTATCAGTAACAGAAACCTTATTTAGCATAATTAGATTATTCAATTCATTAATTATATATGGACTATGAGTAGTCATTACAATATTTATACCATAATTTATCATTCTTGCAAAAATTCTAGCTATTTTTCTTTGGTTTTCTGGATGTAAATTCAACTCAGGTTCATCAATTAAAAAATAATCTCCTTTAACAGCAAAGTATTTTAAATAATTTATTATTCCAACTACTGTTTTTACCAATGATGAACTAGTATATAGCTCCAATTCTTTCCCATTTTCTGTTACATATACAATTTTTTTATTATCCTTAACTTTATATTCCCCACAAAGAAAATTCTTTTCTATATCTTCAGCTAATTGAATAAATTTATTATTCTTTCTTGTTTGTCTTTCCATTACTCTTGGCATTTGACTTAAAAAATTTATATAGTCATTAATTGGTTTTGGATATCTAGAAACCATATCTTTTAAAATTTCTTCATCTCTATTTTCTCTAACAAAGGAATCTAAAATATTACTTCTTCTTATTAATAACTCATTATAAAAAATTGCAAGTCCACTTCTTTCTGCTGGAAATGGATACACTCTTTTCAAATTAAAAATTATTGCTATTATATAATTTGTAATAACTCTATTGATTCTTTCTATTTCATTCGGTTGATTTCTAGAGATATTAAAATCTAAATCAAAAGTTTCTCCAATCTCGTTCTTAAACTCTTCGTCTAATCTTATTTTAATATTGATTCCTTCTTTTTCAATTATTCCATAATGATCCCCAATAAAAAAGAATCTATTTGGATGAATTTTTTTATTTAAATTTATTGAATCATAATCAATTTTTATTTTAAAATTTTTAAAGAAATCTTTTGATACTGAAAAAATTACTGGTAACCTCTCAGTTATTTTCTCTTCTATATTTAATAATAATTCTTTTAAATAATTTTCCTTAAATAGCACCTCTTCTAAATTTATCTCAATCTCTCTTTTGTCTTTTGGTAATTCTTTTATAAACTCTTTATTATTCTTAAAATTCAGATTATTAATCGTAGTAAGAATAGTATATATTAAATAATTTATATAAGTTTTTCCTGTGTTATTTTTTCCACAGAAAATATTTAATCTATTTAGTTCTATTCTACCTTTTTTTATAGGTCCTAGATTTTCAAACATTACTTTCATACTATCCCTCTCTCTTTTTATTTGCTATTTCAACTTTAGAAAAATTTCTATACTCTAAAGTTACATTCTCAAAATTTTTTATTCTATATTTCTTAGTATTCTTTCAAATATACTATCTAATAAATTAAATCTATTTTGGTATAAAGATCTTTTTTTAGATGGAATCTCTTCTATATTTTTTCTCTCTAATTTTTTAGGAAGTAACCACATACCATCTTTTTCCTCTCCATCTAAACTTGCCCAAAACTCATCATAATTAGCATGGACTTTTCCCTCTTTTCTCTTTCTATAATGGTCAGAAAAATATATGTGTTTCTCTCTACTTACTCCTAATACTCTATACTCTGGAAAAAGTAGATAAAGAATCTCTAATACCAATCTTTTAGGAAAAACTCCATACATATTTTTAGTAGCCTCTTTTATAAGATTAGTGTCTTCTCCCTTTTCTAATCCTTGTAGTCCCCCTATAATTATACTATCCTCTAAAAATCCAAAGGTAAGTTTAGCTAATGGTTTATCATCAAAATTGTAACAAACTAATGTAAACTCTCCCTCTTTTTCATAAGCTGGATACAAATTTAAAGAAAGCTTGTACTCACTATCATTTTTCCCTTGAAAAGTACAAAGCTCTAATTTTCCATCTCTATATAGTTTATCTAATAATCTTTCTGGAAATCTTTTATCTAAAATTTTATAAGATGTAGTTATGGCTTTTACTTTATCTCTATTTATTAATGAATTAGTCAGATATGGTCTATGTAATTTACTACATAGACTAGGATATCTATATACCTCATCTCTTAAATATTTATGTGAAAGGATGAAATCAGCTATCTCTTTTGAATAACTATACATTAAGATATTTCTTCCAATATATTTTATACCTTTTTTAAAATTATTAATTTCTCCCTTTCCTTTACCGTTTTTCATAACTGAATAATATAATTTTACTCCTTGTAACATGTGCTCTCTCCTAGTAATTATTTACTAAATTCTCCCACATATATTATACCTGTAATTAATGACAATTTTTGTCATTTTAGGTGTAAATTATATTACTTTTTTATTACTAAATACCTCTATTTTTAATCCTAAATCTCTTGACTTACTTCTACCAAATATTTACCATAATCAGTTTTTAATAGTGGCTCTGCTAATTTAAGTAAATCCTCTCTACTTATCCACCCATTTCTATATGCTATCTCCTCTATACATGCCACATAGTTTCCCTGTCTTTCCTGTATAGTTTCTATAAAGTTAGAGGCTTGTAAGAGATTTTTATGTGTTCCTGTGTCTAACCAAGCAAATCCCCTTCCTAGTAGATTTACTTTTAGAGTTTTTTCCTCTAAGTATAATCTATTTAAATCTGTTATCTCTAGCTCTCTCCTTTTACTTGGCTTAATACTTTTAGCTTTCTCTATTACTGTGTTGTCATAAAAATATAGTCCAGGTACTGCATACTTAGATTTTGGATTTTCAGGTTTTTCCTCTATTGAGATTACATTTCTATTTTTATCAAATTCCACTACCCCATATGCCCTTGGGTCTTTTACTAGATATCCAAAAATCTCTGCTCCTTTTTCTAATCTAGCTGCATTTTTTAAAATTGGAGAGAAGGCTTGTCCAAAGAAAATATTATCTCCCAAAACTAAAGCTACATTATCATTACCAATAAAGTCCTCTCCTATTATAAAGGCTTCTGCTAAACCGTTTGGTTTTTCCTGTACCATATACACTATTTTCATTCCAAGCTCACTACCATCTTGAAATAATTCTTCAAAACATCTTAAATCTCTGGGAGTAGAGATTATCAGTACCTCTCTTATCCCCGCTAACATAAGTACAGAAAGAGGATAATATATCATTGGTTTATCATATATAGGCAGTATCTGCTTTGATATACTCTTTGTCATTGGATATAATCTTGTCCCTGCTCCACCAGCTAATATTATTCCTTTCATATCTGCACTCCTTTTCTATATAATAACTTTTCTTGTTTTTTCATTATTTTAGTTATTTTTGTTAATTAATATCAAAAAGTGAAAAAATATAAAATTACACATGTTTCAAAACACCTAAAATACTTACTTTCAACCCCTACCTTTAAAAAGTATTTTACGAGGTCATAGACATATATTTTTTAGGTATATATTTATACCTTTTTTCTTTTAGAGATAGGTTAAAATCGATTTTACAAGGTTATTATTGTTGAGTGAAATAGTATATTATATTACTCACTTTTATCTTTTCACTATATCTCCAATTAAAATTATTATTTTTCTTCATTATTTGATATTTAATATCTTCTTAATATCTTGTGTTCTATCTTTTCTTGTTATTAGTAATTTATTTTTCTCTTTTACTATTACTAAATCACTTACTCCAAGCAGTGATACTTCTACATCATCAGATATTACTATATTATTTTTTGAATCTAAGTTTCTTATCTTTTGTCCTCTCACTACATTTCCATTTTCATCTTTTGGAAATATCTCATCAAAGGCATTAAAACTTCCAATATCATTCCAATCTATATCTACTGGGATTACTCTAATATTTTTAGAATATTCCATTATTCCAAAATCTACTGATATCTTTTCAAACTTTTCAAAGTACGGTTTCACTATTTGACTTAACTCTTCTCCATACAGATTTTCTTTTAGCTCTTTTCTTATCTCATTAAATATCTCTGTATGTTCTTCCATAAGTACTTCAAAATTTTTAAATATAGTTTCAGTTGTGAAGATGAACATTCCACTATTCCATAGATATTTTCCACTAGCTAAATAACTTTCTGCTACTTCAAGACTTGGTTTCTCTCTGAATCTTCTTACTTTACATATAGAGTTAAGTTCCATCGTTTCATCTTTTACCTCTATATATCCATATCCTGTTTCTGGTTTAGATGGTTTTATTCCAAGTGTTACTATTACTCCATGCTCTCTTGCTTCTTCTGCTCCCTTAAGTATAGCTTTTCTAAATTCATCTTCTTTTTTAATAAGATGGTCTGATGCAAGAACTATTGTTTCTATCTTCTCTTCAGCTTTTAACTTATCTTTAAATCTATTTTCTATTATTAAAGAAGTATATCCAATAGCTGCTGCTGTATCTTTAAAAGCTGGTTCTATCACTATATTTTCCTTTGGAATATCTGATAACTCTTTTTCTATCTCTTTAGCTTGAATAATATTAGTAGCTACAAATATATTTTCTGGTTTTATGATAGGAAGAATTCTATCAACTGTTTCTCTTATCATTGTTTTATCTGAAAATATTTTTAATAGTTGTTTTGGTCTCTCTGGTGTAGATAGTGGCCAAAATCTCTCTCCACTCCCACCAGCCATGATAATTGCTGTTAACATAATTTCCTCCTAATCTAATAGTGATTCCATATACTCTTTTAATTTTTCTAATAAATCTTGTAACTTTTTATCTGCTTTCTCTTTAGAAATATCTTTAGTATAGATATAGTATTTTATCTTTGGTTCTGTTCCAGATGGTCTAATAGTTATATAGCTTCCATCCTCTAATATATATTGAATTACATTTGATTTAGGTAATCCTAACTCATCATATTTGTAGTCATATCTGGTAACTACTTTTTCTCCTAAAAACTCTTTAGAATCTTGTTTTCTTAACTCTGACATCATTGTAGAGATTTCTTCCTGTCCTTTTTCTCCAGCTCTAGTTACTGGATAAGTTATTTCACTATACCAACCATATTTATCGTATAGTTTATTTAATTCTTTTAAAGGAGTAGTACCTATACTTTCAAAGTAAGAGCACATCTCTACTATTAACATTACTCCAAGTATTCCGTCTTTATCTCTTACATAATCTCCTTTAAGATAACCAATCGATTCTTCCATTCCAAATAGGAAAGAGTTATCATATTTTCCTTCTTCAAACTCTCTAATCTTCTCTCCTATATATTTAAATCCTGTAAGAGTTCTAAAAACTTTTAAGTTATAATCCCTAGCTAATAAGTCTAACATTGGAGTAGTAACAATAGTTGAAATTACTGCACTATTTTTCTTAATCTCCTTACTATGTTCCAAAATATATGATAGTAATAAAGCTCCTATTTGATTTCCATTAAAATATACCCATTCTCCATCCTCTTTTACCATCATTCCAGCTCTATCTGTATCAGGATCATTAGCAACACAAATATTTATTTCTTTTTTATTAGCTAATTCAACAGATAATTTAAATGCTGATTCATCTTCTGGATTTGCATAATGGCAAGTAGGAAACTCTCCATTAGGTTCAAACTGTTCATCGACTACATAGATATTTGTATATCCCAACTCTTCTAATAAGCTTTTTACTGGTCTACCACCTGTACCATGTAGTGGAGAGTATACTATCTTAATATCTTTAGGTAAATTATTTAGAATAGATTCTTTTTTTACACTCTCTAAATATTTAATATCTAACTCATCTAATAAAATTGTAAGTAATCCATTTGTTAAGGCTTCCTCTCTAGTAATAATTCTTACATCATCAAATTCATCTGCATTATTAACTTCTTCAATTATTCCACTAGCTTGTGGCTCTACTAATTGTCCACCATCTTCCCAATATACTTTGTAACCATTATATTCTTTAGGATTATGTGAAGCTGTAATCATTACTCCAGCTTGACATTTTAATTCTCTCACTGCAAAAGACAGCTCTGGAGTACTTTTTATACTATCAAATAGATAAGTCTTTATTCCATTAGCACACAGAACTAAAGCTGTTCTTTCAGCAAACTCAACAGAATTAATTCTACTGTCATAACCTATTACTACACCTTTAGTTTTTCCAACTTCTCCAGTAGTTTTGATAAGGTAATTAGCTAATCCTTGAGTAGCTTTCCCAATCATATATTTATTCATACGATTAGTACCAATACCCATTATTCCTCTCATACCACCTGTACCAAACTCTAGGTATTTAGAGAAATTATCTTCTTCTTTTTGAATAGAAATATTTAATTTATCTTGCCACTTTAATAGATTTTTTTGCATATAATTCTCCAGTTTATTTATTTTCTAAGTACCATTTATATACTTTTTCTATTCCTTCTCTTAACTCTGTCTTATATTTCCATCCTGTTGCTTCTAATCTTGATACATCTAATAGTTTTCTTGGTGTTCCATCTGGTTTAGATAAATCATTTACTATCTTACCTTCGTATCCTACTACTTCTTTTACTATTTGAGCTAACTCTCCTATTGATAAATCTTTTCCTGTTCCCATATTTACATGTATCTCATCAGAGTAATTTACCATCAAATGAACTAATGCATCTGCTAAATCATCTACATACATAAATTCTCTTAATGGTTTTCCTGTTCCCCACATCACTACTTCTTCTTGATTATTTATCTTAGCTTCATGGAATTTTCTTATTAAAGCTGGTAATACATGAGATGTTTCTAAATCAAAGTTATCATTTATTCCATATAGATTTGTTGGCATAGCTGATATAAAATCACGACCATACTGTCTTCTATAAAACTTACATAATTCTATTCCTGTTATCTTTGCTATTGCATAAGCTTCATTTGTAGGTTCTAACTCTCCAGTTAAAAGATACTCTTCTTTGATAGGTTGATTAGCAAATTTTGGATATATACATGAACTTCCTAAAAATAGAAGTTTTTTTACTCCATACTTGTAAGCTGAATGAATAATATTACTCTCTATCATAAGATTTTCATATATAAATTCTGCTGGTCTTGTGTTGTTAGCCTGAATACCTCCAACCTTTGCTGCTGCTAGAAAAACATATTCTGGTTTTTCCTCTGCAAAAAACTTCTCTACATCTGCTTGCCTTGTTAAATCTAACTCTTTATGAGTTCTACAAATAATATTTGTATATCCTCTCTCTTCTAAATTTCTTACTATTGCTGAACCTACTAATCCTCTATGTCCAGCTACATATATTTTAGAATTTTTATTCATCTTAGTTACCTCTTACTTTTAACATATGATCTTTTTCTACAAAATCTAAATCGTGTCTTACCATTATTTTTACTAAATCTTCAAATGAAGTTTTTCTTGGATTCCATCCTAATATAGTCTTAGCTTTTGTAGGATCTCCTAATAATGTATCTACTTCTGATGGTCTAAAATATTTAGGGTCTACTTCTACTAGTACTCTTCCAGTAGCTTTATCTATTCCTTTTTCCTCTACTCCTTCTCCTTGCCACTCTAACTCTATTCCTACCTCTTTAAAAGCTAGATTACAAAAATCTCTTACAGAGTATTGCTCTCCAGTTGCTATTACAAAATCCTCTGGTTTTTCTTGTTGCATAATTAACCACATACACTCTACATAATCTTTTGCATATCCCCAGTCTCTTAAAGCATTAAGATTTCCTAAATAAAGTTTCTTTTGATATCCTTTAGCTATTCTTGCTACTGCTAATGTTATCTTTCTTGTAACAAATGTCTCTCCTCTTCTTTCTGATTCATGGTTAAATAGGATTCCATTTACAGCGTACATTCCATAAGCTTCTCTATAATTTTTAGTTATCCAATATCCATACTGTTTTGCTACTGCATATGGAGAAGTTGGATAGAATGGAGTAGTTTCTCTTTGAGGTACTTCTTGTACTTTTCCAAATAATTCTGATGTTGAAGCTTGATATATTTTACAAGTTTTTTCCATTCCTAAAAATCTTACTGCTTCTAATATTCTAAGTGTTCCTACTGCATCTGCATCAGCTGTATATTCTGGAACTTCAAATGATACCTGTACATGAGATTGAGCTGCTAAATTATATATCTCTGTTGGCTTTATCTCTCTTATTAATCTAGTTAAACTCATGGAATCAGTCATATCTCCATAATGAAGTTGAATTTTTCTGTCTTTATGCATATCCTCTATTAAATCATCTATATATAAATGCTCTATTCTTCCTGTATTAAATGTTGAAGCTCTTCTAATTATTCCATGTACTTCATATCCTTTTTCTAATAAGAATTCTGCAAGATATGAACCATCTTGTCCTGTTATTCCTGTTATTAATGCTACTTTTTTCACTTTAATTTATCCACCTTTCTTTTTATTTTAAAAAATGTTCTAATAATTCTTCTCATTACTTTATTATTATTTATATCTCTCATTTTTTTTAAACTTCCATAACTAGTAAATGATAATGAAGTATTATCTACACTTCTTTCTTTTTTATTTTTTTCAATAATATTATATAAAAAATTTTCTAATTCTTTCTCATACTCTTTTACCATATCATTTTCTTTTAGACTAAATGGCTCTCTTAAATATTCAAAATATACTTTATCATCACTATCAATTCTTTTTATCTCTTCTATTACTTCTTCAAAATTTTTATACTCATGACAGTTTATAAAAGATTTTGAATTAAATTCTTTTGCAATTTCTGGATTTCCCCAATATATTGGAATTGTTCCAGCTGCTTTAGCTTCTATTAATTTTTCAGTAGTATATCCTTTTGAACTAGTATTTTCAAAAGCAATTGAAAACTTATATTGCTGTTGAAAAGAAAATTTATCTTTTACTGGTCCACCAATATTATTTAAATATCTTCCCCCAGAATCAACTTTTTTATATTGAGATAATAAATTATAAAACTCTTCTCTCTCTTTGTCTGCATTTCCATTAGAATAAATAAAATTACAAAATTTCTTTTTTATTATATTATTTTGATTATGAATATCCAATGCTAATTTCAAATACTTTTTATATTGGAACAAACTATATAAAGGTATCCTCAAATATCTATCTTCAAAATTTAAATTTGCAAATCCTATTCCATAATCACATAAATTGAAATCTGGAATTATATTCTCTCCTACATAACATATTTTAATACAATCATATTCTAAATATTCATTTCCAAATACTGAATAGAATAAAAAATCAGGTGTATCACTTATCTCTATCTCATATTTTTGAGATAATATTTTATAAAAATCATTTTCTTTATAGTTAAAATTTTTCCAAAAATCAACAAATTTTATTTTTATCTTTCTCATTTCTCTTTCCTTTTTTATATTTTACTTATTATAGTACTTTTAAAACTTCCTAATTTAAAATTTAAAAATAAACTTTATATTTATTTAATCAAAAATTATTTTTTATTCTTCTTCTTAAAAACTTCCAAGTAAATATTTTATTTTTCCAAAAAAATATATCAAATAATTTTAATCCTTCTATTTTAACTAAGCCTCGATTTTGTAAAATATCCCTAAATTTCTTATAAAGAATTATTTTTTCTTCACTAGATAATCTATTATCTTTTTTTATTTGATTTGCTATCTCTGTAAATAAAATTTTATGTTCTACATTAATTCTCCAATAATTTTTTTCAAGTAATAAAAATAATAATTTACCATCTGAAATTTTTTTTTCTTTTTCATTCAAAAAATTTTCTATATTTTGATATATTATTTTATATGAATATTCCTGTTTTTCTTTAAATACTGTGTTAGTTTTAATTTTTAATTGCTCACTTAAATTCATAATACTATTTTCTCTATTAACCCTATAATAATAGTACTTTTTATCTATAAATTTTATTTTTTCTGTTAAAAAAATAGTTTGTAAATTCCACACTACATCTTCATAGAATATTTCTAAAAATTTAAATTTATTCTTTTCTAAATATTCTCTTTTATACAATTTACTCCAACAACTATATGGTAATCCTGCGTATAAATACTTATTCCTAATCATTTTATTTTTAGAATAAATATCTACTTTTTTTCTTCCATAATTTCATTTTTTTTATTATCATAATTAAAAAATCTGTAAATTAGTATATCTTCATCAATAAGTTGAGAACATAATTCTTTATACATATTTAAATCTATCCAATCATCACTGTCTATAAAAGAAATATAATCGCCTGTAGCCTCTTCTATTCCTCTATTTCTTGCTGAAGACAAACCACCATTTTGTTTATTTATTATTTTTATTCTTTCGTCTGAAAGATACTCTTCTACTATTTTCATTGAATTATCTTTTGTTCCATCATTTACTACTATTATTTCTAAATTTTTATAGGTCTGGTTTATTATAGATTCTAAACATTGTCTTATATATTTTTCTACTCCATATACTGGTATTATTACACTTATTTTAGGTTGATACTTTTCCATTTTTCCCTCTTAATTTTTTATATATTTTTTTAATCTCTTTCTAAAAAAATCCCAGTCAAATATTCTATTTTTTAAATAAAATATATCATAATAGTTTATCCCTACTATTTTTTGTGTATCTCTACTCTTCAATAAATTTTTCAATCTTCTAATTATTATTTTTTCTTCTATCAGATTGTTATTTGCTTTTAGATATCTTTTCAAGTAATTATCTAGCTTTCCAAAAAATAACTCTCCATTTAATTTTATTCTCCAATTCTCACGCTCTATTCTCACATATATTTCTTGTCCTAATGAGAAATTTTTCTCATTTACCTTTATATATTTATCCATATTTTTTAAGATTAACTCATATGACTTCTTTCTGTATTCTAAAATTTTTTTATCTACTTTTTTTTCTAAACTCATTCTATTATCTTTTCTATTTATTCTATAATTATAGAAAGCTTCATTTACTCCCTTTATTTTAGAAGTTCTATATGTAGTTTCTACTTTCCACCAAAAATCTTCATGTAAAATCTCTAAAAATTTAAAGTTATTCTTTTTTATATACTCTGTTCTATAAAGTTTTATACAACACATATCTTCTAATTCAGAATATAGATATGTATATTCCTGCGATAATTTTAATATTTCTTTCATGTTTATATAATTTTTCTTAAGTATTTTTTGAGTTTCATCATCTACTCTATTATAATTAAAAACTATTATATCTTCATCTACTATTATTTCAACTAATTTTTCATATGTATTTAATTCTAGCCAATCATCACTATCTACAAAAGATATATACTCTCCTGTTGCCTCATCTATTCCTCTATTTCTCGCTGAAGCAATTCCTCCATTTTCTTTATTTATTACTTTGATCCTTTCATCAGATAAATATTCTTCTACTATCTTCATAGAATTATCTTTTGTCCCATCATTTACTACTATTATTTCTAAATTTTTATATGTTTGATTTATTATTGACTCTAAACATTGCCTTATATATTTTTCTACATTATATACTGGAACTATTACACTTGCTTTTATATTTTTTTCCATATTCCCTTATCTCCAATACTATTAAAAAATATTTTTTATTTTTTTCTTTATTCTATTTCTAACTAAATTAAGATTTACTATTCCATTTTTCCAATAAAAACCATCAAATAGATTTAATCCAGATATTTTTATTACATTCTTACTTTTCAATGTTTCATTTACTTTTTTTAATAAAATTTTAGTTGCAAGTTTATCATTATTTTCTTTTTTAAAATATTCTCTCAAATATTTATCTATCTCTTCAAAATTTAAATTTCTTTCTAATTTAGCTCTCCAGTTCTCTCTTTCTGAAAGTATATATACTAATTTTCCTGCTGAATAATCTTTTTTATTATTCTCTATAAATTTTGTCATATCCTCTAAAATAGTATTATATGCTTTTTCTTGACGTTTAATATACTCTACATCATTATTTTTTCTATTTTGCATAATACTACCTTTTCTATTTATTCTATAATTATAAAACGATTCATTTAATAATTTTATATTTGTTGTAGAATAAATAATTTGAATATTCCAAAATACATCTTCATATAAAATTTCTAAAAATTTAAAATTATTTTTTCTTACATATTCTGTTTTATAAAGTTTATTCCAACAACTATGAGCAATTTTAGCATATAAATATCTAAAATTTTCTTGTAATTCTATCATCTCATTATCTTTTATATGTTTACTTTCTATTACCTCTCCTGTACTATCTTCTACCCTTGAATGATTAAAAATTATTACATCTTCATTAGTCAGATTTTTTATTAATCTTTCATATGTATCTAATTCTATCCAGTCATCACTATCTACAAATGAAATATATTCTCCTGTTACCTCTTCCATCCCTTTATTTCTTGCTGAAGATAATCCACCATTTTCTTTATTTATTATCTTTATCCTTTTATCTGATAAATATTTCTCTACTACTCTCATTGAATTATCTTTTGTTCCATCATTTACGATTATTATCTCAAGATTTTTATATGTCTGATTTACAATTGAATCCAAACATTGTCCTATATATTTCTCCACATTATATACTGGTATTATTACACTTATCTTTATATTTTCCATCCTTTTTTCCTTAGCTCCTTTTTTTTCTTCTTAAATTTTTCCATTAATTTGTTTCTTTTTATCTTTTTTAAACTTTTAGCTAAAAAATAAGATATCTTACCAGAACTAAAATCATAATTTTTTTCAACTTCAAAACCTTTTTCTATTGTTAGAATATCTTCTTTAAATGTCAAAATATCATACCAACGCTTAAAATATATATTTTTTTCTTCTTTAGCTTGAGAATCCAATATTCTCATCATTCCATTTTTATCTTTTAAAAAATTTGAGGTATTTAAATCTCCATGGTAAATATTATTTTTATGTAATTTTTTAGTTATCTCCATTACTTCCTTTATCTCTTCAAGACTATCTAAAGTTTTTCCATCTATATACTCCATTATAATAAAACTTTCTACTATCATTCTATTTTTTCTTTTTACTATAGCACCATATACATCTACAAATTCTATTATTCCTTTTTCTCTTGCTTTATTTATGTTTATTAAAGTATTTAAAGCTTCTCCATTTTTAAATAAAGTCATAAATTTTCTTTGAGGAATTATATTTTCTGCTTTAGGAGATTTTAATATATATTTCTCTTCATCTATATTTATTACAACTACATAATTTCGTACTGTATCCTTTAAAATCTTTTCTATTTTGTAGTTCTTATCTATTATTTTTTTTATGATATTCTCATATTTTTTTAAGAAAAAATATCCTTTATATCCTTTATAATTTATATTTTCCATCTAAAATCTCCATCTTTTCTAATGTTTCTTCTATTTTTTTTATTACTTCTTTCTTATCTATTATTTTTAAATTTTCTTCCTTTTTACCTATTATTATTGAACTTATATCTGATTTTGGTGCAAATACAATTAAAGCATCCCTATCTTCCGGATAGACAACAACAATTGGTATATTATATGCAGAAGCTATGTGGACTACTCCAGTATTTACACTAAATAACATGTCTGTATATTTTATAATAGCTGCTGCTTCCAATATATTATCAGTTTTAGGTAAAACAATTACATTTTCCAAATTTAATTTTTCTAAGTTTACTTTAGTTTTTTCATAAATCTTTGGTATTGTTAAAATATATAATTTTATTTTAGCACTTATTTTAGGAATAGTCTTTATAAAATAATCTATATCACTTTTAGTTAAACTTTTACTTTCTGAACTTCCTAAAAAATTAAAAATTATATTAATTTTACTATTATCAAAATAATTTCTATATTTTTCCTCTAACTCTCCTAAATATAGTTCATATTTTCTATTTAAATTATCAATACAAAAATTATCAAGTGCTCTCATATGAATATCAACTAAATGATCATCTTCCCTTTCTATTATATATCTATCAAATAATGTTAATTCGTCCTTTTTTATTCCATATTTTTCCACTCTATAGCTTCCAATTATATATCTTGGGTTTAAAATTCTCATTCCTAACAAATGGCTTAAACGAATATTATCATTAAAATCAAAGTATAAATCATATTGTATTTTAGATTTCCTTATTTCAATCCAACTTTGTAGTGTTTTTAAGATTTTAAAAATTTTTATTTTACTATCATTATCCAATATCCATATTTTATTTACTCTTGGATGATTCCATAATAAAGAATCACATCCTTTTTTTACTCTGACATCAATTTTTATATTTTTATCTAACTCTGCTAATGCTTTTATTAATGGAGTAATTGTCATTAAATCTCCAACTCTTCCTCCATCTATAAGTATTTTTTTTATATTTTCTGTCTTAAATTTTTCCTGTTCTTTATTCCCTAATAATCTTATAAAAAAACTTCTTATATTCATATTTTTCTCCACTAATATTTCAGCTCTTTCTCCAACTCTCTCATATCAAAATTATTTATATCATCATCTTTATTCTCTTTTGAAAAAATTTGAATAGCCTTATCTGAATTTGGTCCCCACAATACACCATTGTTTCCTATAACATCTTCTCTATATATAGCTATCACTTTTTTATCTAACCCTACTCCTATATGTACAATAGAAGTATCTGGAGATATTATCATTTCACAATTTTTTATCAAAGCTATTACTTCTTGTATTCCAGCTAACTCTATATAGTGTACTCTTTTATCTTTTATCTTTTCTTTTATCTCTAATATCTCTTTTTTATTTTCTCCATGTCCCAACAAATATAATTCATTTTCTCTATATTTCAAAAGAATTTCTATAATCTTTTCTATATTTTTTCTATTAAAATTTCTATGTTTACTTGCAGTATATGGATTTAATATAACTCTTTTCTTTTCATTCGGATTTACTATTCCTTCTTCTTCTAGTATTTTTCCCTTTACACTTTTTATAGCCTCATCTGATATCTGTATATCATAATTACTTTGTATCTCTTTTATTCCTAATACTTCTAAAATATTTATAAATCTTTTAGTTATATGAGAATTTTTTTCTTCTGGTACACTTATATCAAATAATTGCCACCCCTCTTTATCTACTCCCAAATTTATTTTACAGCCACACTTATTAATAAACATTATCTGTTTTTCTCTTAAGATAGTAGAAGTATCTATTAATAAATCATATTTTTCTTTAGCTATCTCATTAGCTAGATTTTTTAAATAACTGCTATCTTTTTTATATTCATAAATTTTATCAACATAATGGTTATCTTTTATAATGTCAGTAGCACCTTTTCTTGTTACTACTCCTATTTTAATATTAGGATATTGTTTTTTTAGCTCTCGATAAATAAAACTACTTACAACCATATCCCCTATTTTTCCATCATCTCTCATTATTATAATAGAGTCTATTCCATTTTTTTCTATTAGATCCTCTTTAATTATCTTCACTTTTTCTTTTTTATCCCATAATAACCTAGCTATTTTTACTTTTTGATTTCTTAAAAAATTTTGAAATACTCTATTTATTTTCCTAATCATAGATTTCCTTTCTAAACTTCCAACATTTTCAAGATTTTTAATACAGATTTACTCATTCTAAATTATACCAAATTTTTATTAAATTTTATACACCATTTTTCAAATTATATGATATTATATACATTAGGAAGTAATAAGTTACAATAATGAGGTGTGGTATGAAAAAAATTAAATTTATATACAATCCTTTTTCTGGAGAGGGAGTAGTTACAAAAAATTTAGATACAATTATCAGTAAGTATCAAGCAAAAGGATATAGTATCATTCCTTTTAGAATATCTACTGAACAAAATTTAGAAGAAGCTTTTTCTGACATAGATAGCTCTTACCATCACATCTTAGGAGCTGGTGGAGATGGAACTATCAATCAGATTATAAATTTAATGAAAGAGAAAAATTTAGATATTCCTCTTGCTATACTTCCTGTGGGAACTGCCAATGATTTTGCAAAATATATAGGTATGCCAGCAGATACAGGAGAAGCCTGTAATAAAATTCTTTCTGGAGAGATTAGAGAGATAGATTTAGGTAAAGCTAATGACAAATACTTTATAAATGTATTTAGCTTTGGGCTTTTTACTGATATCTCACAAAAAACACCTACACACCAAAAAAATACTCTAGGAAAATTAGCTTATTATATCAATGGGATAAAAGAACTTCCATCACTAAAAAAATTAGATATCAAAGTTACATCAGATGAGTTTTCTTATGAGGGAAATGCACTTATCTTTTTTACCTTCAATGGACGTACAGCAGGAAATATAAACATATCTTACAAAAGTGAAATAAATGATGGATTACTAGATGTTATCATAGTAAAGGGAGAAAATATTCTATCTACCTTCCTTTCACTTTTTGAGTTTTTAAAATTAGAACATCTAGAAGAACCAAAGGATATTATACATTTTAAAAGTTCAGACTTTGTTGTTGAATATCTTGATTCCTCGTTAAATAGTGATATAGATGGAGAGGTTGGTCCTAAATCTCCTGTTCATATTTCTTGTATTAAAAATGGATTGAAAATCATATACTAAGAGTAAAAAAAGCTCATTTTTAAAAACTGAGTATTTTTTTACAACATACTTTATTTTTTTGCACTTTTATTGTAAAATGTTATATATATTATAAATTTTTATTATTTTTTTATTTTATAGAAAAGATGCTAATAAGATTATATTAGCACAGTTTTTTTATTAAATGTTTATTAAAAGGAAAATAAATTATTTTTTTTACTTTATGTTTAAATTAAATTTAATTTTAAAAAACTTCTATATCATATTTTGATAATATAAATATCAATTATATATATTGTCAATTATTGACTTTTAACTATGGTATAAGGTATATTCATAATATGAACCATAATTACAATAATATGAGGAGGTTTTTTATGTTTGAGTACACATTTAATATGGCAGAAACTCTTGCTATTGCAGTAATCTTATTATTATTAGGAAAAGGAATTAAGAAAAGAGTTCCTATCTTAGAGAGATTTTTTATTCCAGCTCCTGTTATAGGTGGAACTCTATTTTCTATTTTTATGTTAATAGGTCACAATACTGGAACTTTTACTTTTAACTTTGACAGTATTTTAAAAGATTTTTTAATGGTTATATTCTTTACTACTATAGGATTCTCAGCTAGTTTTGAACTCCTGAAAAAAGGTGGAGTAGGAGTTGCTCTATTCTTAGCTGCTGCTACTATTTTAGTTATTATTCAAGATGTAGTTGGTGTTTTCTTAGCTAAAGCTTTTAATTTACATCCATATATTGGACTTGCTGCTGGTTCTATTCCATTGACTGGAGGACATGGAACTTCTGGAGCTTTTGGTCCTGTACTTGAAGAGGCTGGAGCAGCTGGTGCTTTTTCAGTAGCTATTGCTTCTGCTACATTTGGACTAGTTGCTGGATGTTTAATAGGTGGACCTGTAGCTAAAAGACTTCTACAAAAGTACAATTTAAAAGCTAAGACAACTGATGAAGAAACTGGAAACTCTACTATTAAGTTAGAGTCTGACAATCCTATTTCTGAAGGAACTCTCTTTGATTCTGTAGTAGTTATAGCTTTAGCAATGGGTATTGGTGCTTGTATTCCAGTATTTAGTAAGAAACTTGGATTAGTTTTACCTGCATATCTTGGACCTATGGTTATCGCTGCTATAATTAGAAATATAGCAGATGCTCAAAAGAAAACTCTACCAATGAAAGAGATCTCTATAATTGGAAGTATATCTCTATCATTGTTCTTATCTATGGCTTTGATGTCAATGAAATTATGGGAATTAGCTGCACTAGCTTTACCATTAATAGTTATCTTACTTATCCAAACTGTTATCATGGCACTTTTTGCTTACAATATAACATTTAGAATGATGGGAAAAGATTATGATGCTGCTGTTCTTGCTACTGGACATTGTGGATTTGGATTAGGAGCTACTCCTAATGCTATGGCAAATATGGAAACTTTCACATCTGTCAATGGATTTTCAGCCAAGGCTTTCTTTGTATTGCCATTAGTTGGTTCTCTATTTATAGACTTTGTGAATGCTTCTATAATTACATTCTTTATGAATATTTTTAAATAATATTATTTTTATTAAGGGAGGAAGCATTTGAAATTAGAAAAACAGAGTATAGGAGTTTTTGATTCTGGGGTAGGAGGTACTACCGTTCTAAAAGAGATATTGAGTATTCTTCCCAATGAAAATATATTTTATTATGGTGATAGTAAAAATTCTCCTTACGGACAAAAAAGTGCAGAAGAGATTAAAGAATTATGTTATAAGATATTAGATTTTTTTATAGCTAATGAATGTAAAGCAGTAGTGGTGGCTTGTAATACAGCTACCGCTGCTGCTTTAGACAGTTTAAAAAATAGATACTCAATTCCTATTATTGGAGTTATTGATGCTGGAGTAAAGAGAGCTTTAAAAGTTTCAAGCAATAATAAGATAAATATTTTAGCTACACCTTTTACAGTTTCATCTAAAGCCTATATTACAAAATTTAATAAAATTTCTAAAAATATCTCTGTAACTCAAGAGGGATGCCCAGAATTTTGTACTATGATAGAAACAGGTTGGGAAACACACAAAGATAGATATGAGCTTCTTAAAAATCATATTGATAATCTTTCAAAGGAGGCTGATACTCTTATTTTAGGATGTACTCACTACCCTATTATTAGAGAGGATATTGAAAAATATTTTTCTGGTAAGATTGTAGATCCAGCTAGAGAAACAGCTTTAGAGCTATATTCTTTACTAAAGTTAAATGATAGTCTAAATACCTCTGATAAAAAAGGAAGAGTTGATTTCTTT